>Ga0316204_10001244_pt1 | contig 73188 bp, 64 predicted proteins | sample 6monrhotite_MG_2_FD_205661 | JGI IMG/M metagenome (GOLD analysis project Ga0316204, IMG submission 205661) | Microbial mat bacterial communities from mineral coupon in-situ incubated in ocean water Damariscotta River, Maine, United States -... | ecosystem: Environmental > Aquatic > Marine >...
CCTTTTGCTAACAACGCTTTGCATTCGCGTAATTCCACATTCTAGATGTATAACTATATAACGCTACTTTTGAAGCTCTTTTTCATGCTTGTTAATTAATTTTACGGCTACATCTGTGTAGTCAGTAAATAAGCCATCTACACCTACTTGGTACAAAAATATATCAAGTAATTGATTGAAATCTTTCGCATACTTTGGAATTCTACCTGGATCTTTTCTAAAGGTATAAGGATGAACAACCAAGCCGGCAGCATGAGCATCAGTAACCATGTTGGTGATGTTCAAATGATCAATGGTTGAACCATCAGCAATGATCATTGGTTTCCATGGACCGATACCATCAGCATAGCTAGCAATTTTTTTCATAGCACCTTTTTTAAGCATCCAATCGTATTGATAAGGAACAGCTACATTGTTTTTATAGGTATAAGTTTCGTTCCAATCGGTCATCGCAATAAGCTGTACTAACTTCAAATTCATAAATAGTTGTGGCATTAATTTATGTTTGATGCGCTGTAATTCATTAGCATCAAAACACTGAATATAAATTTTGTCTGACTTTTTAGTGTACCCGTATTTTTTTAGTACCTTTAACGTTGCAGTCGAAATATCTTTACCTTCATGACGGTGAAACCAAGGTGCCTTAATTTCCACATACAGGCCAACTTGGTAACCATTTCTCTTACCTAAACTATGATTTAATCCTTGAATTAACTCAATTTCCTCTTGTAATGTTGAGACTGTAAAATGCGATTTGAAAATGGGGAAACGGTCTGGATAAATATTTTTTTTAAGATGAGTAATAGGATCTATTGTGAATCCCTCAGTCATTTGTAATTGCTTAATTTCAGCCAAAGTAAAGTCAATTGCAAACCAGCGTTTATTGTTATTAACAAGGCGATACCGATTTGGAAATACAGACATGACATTGGTAACGCGGTCTAAAAAATGGTCATGTAAAATAATTAATTTATTATCTTTAGTCATAACTACATCTTGTTCAATGTAGTCTGCACGCATTGCGTAGGCCATGGCCTTGGCCGCTAACGAATGTTCAGGTAAATAACCACTTGCACCTCTATGGGCGATAACAATTTTGTGCTTGGCACGGTGTTGTGAATTGGAGGGTGTTGAGGTGGATTGATTAGCTTTCATACCAATTGTTTGGTGTGCCATGGCACCAACCGAAAACAAAAACACAGTTATAAGAATAAAGAGAACACGCATTATTACACCTTAAATAATTTACAATAATATTAATAAATAAATAAATTATTGAGCTGATAAAATCAACTCAATAGCCTTCTTAAGCAATAGTCGATTTTTTGTCATGATGGGAAAATTCATGTTTAATGGTCATGCCTATTAAGATTATCGCTATCAAACAACCACATACCAGCAGTATAAAACCACCATTCCAACCATAGACATCTAATGTATAACCTAAAGCAATATTAGCAACAACAGCACCGCCTAAATAGCCAAAAAGTCCCGTTAATCCAGCTGCCGTACCAGCCGCTTTCTTAGGAACTAATTCAAGCGCATACAAACCGATTAACATTACAGGTCCGTAAATTAGAAAACCAATTGCCATTAAAGCGGCAATATCAATGTTTGGGTGTCCTGGAGGGTTTAACCAATAAACAAGTAATGCAATGAGTACTAAAAACATATATAAAATAGCAGCTGGCGAGCGTCGACCCTTGAACCATGTATCACTTATCCAACCACACAATAATGTTCCAGGTATTCCCGCCCATTCATAAAAAAAATAACTCCAAGAGCTTTTATCTACAGAAAAATGTTTTACTTCGTGTAAATAAGTGGGTGCCCAGTCTAATACTCCATAACGGAGTAAATAAACAAAAGCATTGGCGATGGCGATGTACCAAAGTAGTTTGTTATTGAGTACATATTCGAAAAAAATTTCTTTTGCTGAAAATTCTTGTTCGAATTTGTCATCATAATCGACAGGATAATCATCTCTATGTTCGTCAATTGGAGGCAAACCGCAAGATTGAGGAGTATCTTTCATGGTTAAAAACACTAAAATAGCCACAAATGCTGCGCAAGCTGCAGGAACATAAAAAGCACTATGCCAGTCGTTAAACCAAGCCATTCCTAATATAAAAAGGGGGCCTATAAGACCGCCTCCAATATTATGGGCAATGTTCCAAATGGAGACCGTTCGTCCGCGTTCGTTACCTGAAAACCAATGAACCATTGTGCGTCCACAGGCAGGCCACCCCATTCCCTGAGCCCATCCATTTATAAACAATAAAATAAAGATAATGGTTACGCTGCTGGTTGCCCAAGGAACTAAACCAAAAATAAACATAACCGTTGATGAAACTATCAAGCCGAAACTAAGAAAATAGCGAGCGTTGCTTCTATCTGAAACATTACCCATTAAAAATTTACTCAGCCCATAAGCGATAGAAACTGCTGATAAAGCAACACCTAACTGGCCTTTGCTATAACCTTGTTCTTCTATGAGAAATGGCATAGCCAAAGAAAAATTTTTTCTTACAAGGTAATAACCAGCGTAACCAATAAAAATACTCAAAAACATACGCCAGCGTAAACGAGTGTATTCAGAATTTATTTTGTCAGTTGATAATCTAGGTATGTGTTCAGCGGGTTTAAACAATCCGATCATTAATTAACTCATTAATTTTATATTTACAATAGCATCAAAAAAATGCTTATCATCTCAAGCATCAATCGGTATATATAACATTAAAAAATGAAGTAAATATGACAAGTTCAAATTTTCATTCATGATTTTAGAAAAGGAATGGGGTAATGGTATTAAAACAAAGGAAGGAGGTGTAATGTCTAATTAATCTTTAACCTCAGGTATTATCGAAAGGAACGCTCTTAATTAAAAGATAAATAAACGATAACTAGCATCATCATAAAAACACTTGGGGCAATAAAAAAATTACGTGGAAAATAATGAATAGCCATCACCGTTATCGTGGTTGTTATTGGTAATATTAAAAGCAACCACAGGCTAAAATTCAACAAACCAATACTCACACTCAGTATCATCAACACTAATAACACGGTCGGTAAGTTATCATAAAAGTAACGTGTCTTAGGGCTTAATAACATCGATGATAAATAATACTGGTAGTGCCGATAAAAAGCTTCATTATCAAAATGATAACTGCCAATTAGTAAAGCAAATATATAGCTGACAAAAAGCTGAATTGGGATATTGGCAATGGCGTGCATTTTACTTTGAAAAACTAACACAATAATGATGATTAACAGTAAAGTAAATAAGCGGGTTAAATTTGGTGCTAGCTGCTGTTTAATTTCTATTACTCGCAGTTGCCAATAATGTTTTCCCGTTAAAGCGAAACGTGTTTTGTCAAAATCAAAAATGTTTTTTATGCGCGTGTAAATATTTAGTAAAAATGTAGAAAAGAGCGTTTCTAATAGTAGCATTGCCAGCCATAAAAAGTTTAACCAAATAGCATTTTTTGTACTAATTAGCTGCGTAATTAAAGTGGTTTGACTCGATAAAAGTAAAGTAGCTAGTGGAAATATTAATAGCGATAACCATAAAAAACGCTTATTTTTCAGTGTAAAAAAAGCTATTAGTAATACATTCAGCGCAAAAAGCACAAAATAAAACTGATTCATTAACGTATGAATATTGGGTATCAATAAAGCTAACAAGCTGGGTGCTAGCAATGGGGCGTTTCCAGCCAATAAAGTTAAGCCAATGCTTGCAGTGATCCGCCATTTATTAGCCACAATTAAGGTATTGTTAAAGTATTGATATTGGCTGGCGAGAATGGCTGACTTTTGTACGCGGATCAGCAAAAATATCAGTAAAAAATAACCCCATTGATAGCCAACTCGTTCAAGTAGATCTGTCTTTATATCCGCAATAACGCTCAGTGAAATCAAGGCTGATAAAAACATCGCAGGCAAGGCTAAATACAACGCCATCATAAAAAAAGAAAACATTTGCGCTAATGCGGTGAACATCGCTTTTAATTGCTGCTGATATAATTGATAACGCAAGCCTAAATAGCCTAAGCCTAAATAGTTAAGTGTTAAGGTTTGATTTATTTGAAGCGGTTTTTTATTAGTAGATAACACGGTTATTAAACCTTGCATAAATTTGTATTTTTTTCTACTAATTCAGCAAAACTTAACTGCGTGTAACATGCATCTTGAAGAAAATCATCTTCGTGGCTAGTGACGATAATTTGCCTTTGAAGGGCATTATCATCTTTTTTATGGATATGTTTATCGGCATTATTAGTATTCTCACTTGCGTAGCAATGCAAATAATCTAATAACCATTCACGGCTAGCGTGATCTAATCCTGTACTGGGTTCATCAAGTAATAAACACTTTGGTTGATGTGATAACGCTAAAATCAGTGATAGCTTTTTGCTATTGCCTAACGAGAGTTCAGACACTTTATTATGTAATTGCGCTGCAAAATTTAATGAAGTTAGTAAATTATCAGGAAAAGCAATTTGATGCTGCTGACAATGAAAATTTATTAATTGTTGTGCCGTTAAAAATTCAGGCAATAAAATTTTGTCTGAAGAAATACCAATATTTTTTTTAGTATTAACATCAAAAGCGTTTAGATTATTAAAGGTAATGTTACCCTTGTCAGCATTTTCTATGCCTGCCGCCATAAGTAATAACGTGGTTTTTCCAATGCCATTTATACCAGCAATACAATAATGTGATTGCTTAAAATGATAACTAAACTGTGAAAAAATAACCTTGTTAGTAAAGCGTTTATCAACGTGTTCAAAACTGAGCATATAAAATTCCTTGTTATACCAATTTAATCAAAGTGGTATTGGCCTGTTTTTATAACAAAATCATAAGAATAAACCTATTTATAATAGTCTTTGCGGCAATTAAAGATGTAACAGAATATAGAGGGAGCGTAAGTTAGCTAGATTAATAAAATTATGTGTGATTTATAAATAGCATTTTTTTATCGTTTATCGATAAAAAATTATTGTTAAATGTGTTTGTTTTGTTAATCTAGCGCTATAGTTAATTAATCAAATACACTTATGTCTAACATTTCCAAGGTCAGCAAATTTATTAAAGCGTTATTACTTTTTATTATTACATTGCAAGTTTCTGTTTACATTGTGTTGTTTTTATTTGCCACAACGCAGGGTGAAAGTGGTGAAATATGGTTTCATTATTTAGGTTTATCTTCGGGTATGTTAATGAATTTTAATGGTTCGTGGGCTGATATTGCTCAAGCATTGGTGAAAGAAAACTTTAACCCGTCACTCATTTTAGGTATACCCGCAACCATTCCCTATTTTCTCATTTATTATTTTTTATATAAGCTGTTCTCCCTGTACCAACAGGGCATTATTTTTACTGTAAAGAATAGCCAATACATTAAAAATATTGCTGCTGTATTAATAGCTTGGGTGGTATTTAAATTAATTTATCCTATTGCTGTTACTGTGGTTTTAAGCTTTTCAGACATGTCTGAATCACTACCTCTTATTTTGAGTATTGGCAGTGAAGAGCTTGTTTTTTTACTGACAGGGTTAATTATTTATGTGATCGCATGGGTGATGAATGAGGCGATCGTTTTGCAGCAAGAACAAGAGTTGATCATTTAATGGCGATGATAATTGAACTTGATGTCATGCTCGCAAAACGAAAGATGAAACTAAATGATTTAGCAGAGCAAGTGGGTATAACAGCACAAAACCTTTCGGTGCTTAAAAGTGGTCGTGCGAAAGCGATCCGTTTTTCTACCCTTGAAGCAATCTGTAAAACTTTAAATTGTCAGCCTGGTGATATTTTAATTTATCAAAGCGATGATGAAATTAGTTAATTACAGAAAAATAATAGGCAGCATAAGGAACATACTATGAAAAAAGCATTTATATTAGCGGCTTGTATACTAAGTACATCTGCATTGGCACAAGTAAACAATAGTTATAAGTTTATTAGCTTAGGATTTGGAAATAATAGTTATTTACCCGATAGTAAACAGATTAATTATAGTTCTGCTTGGACACCTTCAATTGCTGCGGGCATAGGATATCATTCTAATATTAATGAAAACTATTCATTGGATAGCGAGCTCAGTATTGATTACAGTAGAGTAAACTTTAGTAATCAAACAAATAACATTTCTAATTTTGACTTTAGTCATGAACAAAACAATACAGCTTCATTTAATGAGCAAGGGCAAGTTGCAGGGATTGGTTTGTGGGCTACGGCGAGATTAAAGCGCAATAATTTATTTAGCACCTCGTTTGCTGAAGTTTCACCTTTTGTTGAAATGAGTGTCGGCAATATTAATCTTAACTATAAAACTGATAATTTTAATAATTTCAATAACTTTGAACAAGCTACCCATAATGCAAATCACCATGATCGAGTTACTGCTTATAAAATCTCTGCGGGTTTAACGTTTGAGTTAGAGCATGGTAATAGTTTTTCTTTATCATTAGGCGTAGGTGATACCACTAATTTGTAACCACATCGATTTTGCCAATTCAATACTACTTTCAGGAAAAACAGCCATGTTAAAAAAATCATTATCGTTCTTTATTATTCTTCTACTTTGTTCTTGTAGTGCTCACTTACGAGAAAAAAGTTTTATTGCTCAAGATAAAAATGTCGTTGATTATAGCGTTCAAAATTTATCTGCTTGGCAACATCAATTTTCAAACGATAAACTCAAAAAAATAACTTTAAAAGATGAAAATAATTCTGCAATATTAAAAGGTTTGTTTCTTGATAATCCAAATACAGAAGAACTAATTTTTCTTATTCAAGGTAATGGAATGACAGTTGAGAAAGGCGGAATTGCTATGCTTAAAACATTATCGGTTTTAGAAAAAGATATAGTTATTTTTGACCGCCGAGGCTTGGGGGCAAGCAGCGGCAAAGCTACCATTGCTAATTTAATTACAGATATCAAATCGCAATATCAATACATTAAAAGCACTTTAAAACCGAAAAAAATTATCGTGCATGGTTATTCTTTAGGAAGCTTTATCGCGGCGCAGTTAGCTAAATCATCTCCCATTGATGCGTTAGTACTACAAGGAAGTGCAACCAATGTAGATGAATGGATTGATGCTCGTATGCCATGGTATTCAAAGTTATTTGTTAGTATTGAAGTGGATGAGGCGTTTAAAACAGTTGATAACAAAAGCATTGTTATGCACGACTATACAGGGCCATTACTTATTATTGCTGGCGAAAAAGATCAACAAGCTCCTGCCGAACTTGGGTTAAGTTTATTTACGGCAAGCCAATCTAAAAATAAGCAACTAATTATGGTTAAAGGTGCTGATCACAGCACTATGCTTGATGATGTAAAGCAAATTAATCTATATAAACAATTTTTACAAAGGATTTAGTCTGCTTAAATTACACCAATTAGTGGTATTACATACCTATATAACTACGCATACCGCCGCTTTCAAAGTATATTTTAGTCCCTTGTTTTAAAGGCGAAAATAATTTTTCACTAGAAAAAAATAACCTTCTAGCCTTTTTATCAAGTGTTTCATCTAAAACCTTTAATATATCTAATTGCTGATGTTTCATGTGTAGATAATTTTGCTTTGCTTGTTTGCAATTTGTTGCGGGCTCAAGTTGTTGCAGATTGTGTTCAAGGGCTAAAGCTATTTCATAAACATTATTAAAATGACTATTTTCATGATTTTCAATAAAACTATAAAATTCTTGCCACCATTGCTGTACAGGTTGAGTGGTATGTTCAATGTCTATCCATAATGGTAGTGTTACTTCCGCGATTATCATTATTTCGTCGGCAATAAATGAGCAACCATTTTCATTACTAGAAAAATGATATTCTGTATTAAGATCCCAATTCAAAATAGCCCAAGAATCTTGCTTACTAGATTTTGGTCCTTGTCGTCTAACTTTCGTCACTAAATCATTAGTACTATCCGCTTTTAAATTATAATGATTTGTAGTGAACTGGTATTGTACTGCGGCATTTGAGTAGAAAGAGGTTGTTATAAAAAGTAGTACGGCTAAAAATTTCATAATGTTATCCATAAATTATGTTAAATAAACGCAGGAATTAAAACGAGAGTTAGGTAGTTAAATAAACAATTAATCAGCTAAACTAAATGAGAATATCTTAGACATAGTGCTTTCAACCACTTTACCGTTTACTTTTGCTGGTTCAAAGTGCCACTTTCTCAGTGCTACTCTTATCGAACGACGGAAATAACTTGCTTTGCTCTGTTGAGCAAATTCAATATTTTTAACATAACCGTTTCTATCAACATTAAAGTGAACTAAAATTTCTGATTCAAGCTTTTTACGCTTTGCGATAGCAGGATATTTTGGTGCCAATGAGGTGATTAGCCGAGCTGATTCTCTAGTTACTTTTAATTTATCCGTTTTTGAAACCGTATTTATGGTTGATGCTGAGTGAGCAGGTTCTGATTTCGGCTCAAGAGCGAGTTCGGTAAGTTGTTTTGCATAGGGGTTTGCTGGTGTTTTGAATTGCTCTAAAACATCGGTGTTAATATGCTTATTTTCAGTAATAACTGTAATTTTATCTTGCTTAATTTTGTTTGTTTTTGTGCTTTTTAAACGACCTTCATCAATTGGATTATATTCTGTTAGCGATTTATCAATGTTTTGATTTTTGATTTTTCTTGAAAAGCTAATTTGTTTTATTTTTATCGATTCGGGGTTAATAGTATCAATTGGATTGACGATTTTAGTCTCCAATATTGAGTGTTTGTTGCTTGATTCAGAAAGATCACTTTTTTTATCTACTGTATTTGAAGTATTAGCCGGCTTAGGTATTCTTATTTGAGTGAAAGCTGTTTTATTTTTTAAAAATAAATCTTCATTTACAAGCTCATTAATTCTATCGACCTTATTTAATTCACTATTTTCATCTAATAAATGTTGAGCTATTGGGGTTTGGCTTAAATCAATAATGTTTTCGTTGTTAATTCGTTGCGTTAAGCTTGGTGGTTTCTGTGGCGAAAAAGGCAAATAGGTAAAATTTTGGTCTAGCAGCGGTAATGTAAAAAATTGACGTGTGCTAATCAACAACAAGCTTAAAACTAAAAAAACACCAGCAAACCATTTGCCTAAGTCATTATTGTGAGTGCAATGAGAGTCAACTAAACGTACAACTCGTTCTTTTAAATCACCACCTGATGCCGCTAATGCCATTTGTGGAATTGAATGTCCGCCATTTATTTTGTGCTTATGACACAAGGCAGCAGTTTCCGTTAAAGTACGAGCATAGGCTATAGGTTTACAGCAATGATGAACCGCTATATCGTCGCTACAAAATTCACGTTCGTTGCGCATTTGTGTTGAAACCCAACGCACAGCAGGGTGAAAAAATAACAATATTTCGACAACTGTTTGAATAAAATTAACTAAATAATCGTGACGTTTTATATGCGCTAATTCGTGTAAAATTAGCATTTCTAATTGCGCACCACTTAATCCTGAAATCATTGAAGCAGGCAATAAAACAACAGGCTTTAACCAACCAATAGCCATCGGTATTTCTGCTTTTAGAGAAATAAGTAATCGCGGCATTATCGGTAATTCTAGATCTTGCGCTAATTGAGTAAAACGAGTAGCTAAGGGCTTTTCAGTTTGTATAAGACCAACCTTAGTTAACTTATTTGCAAAATGAATATCGAACACCAACTTTATGCTTAAATAGCTAATACTTGCTAACCAAAGAATAGAAATAAAAGGAAGGTATTCTACAAAGTTTGATGAAAAGTCAGTATCAGCGGGTGAATTCATGCCATAAACAAATGTTGCTATCATGGCGTGATTGTTAGTTAATTGTTCAAAGTCGGCATGATAAACTACAAAGAAAGTTACTATCGGTAATATTAAATTGATTAACATCGCCATAGTAGAAAAAGCATATCTGAGTTGGGCTTTCTGGGTAGAGAGAAAAGTTAAAAGTACTTTTAAAACAAGCGCAACCAAACACCCTTGCCATATAAAATGCACAAGAGTAATAGCTAAGCTGTATAAAAAAGGGTTTTCTAACATTTTTGTTTTTTATGTTCCAATTACGGTTAATTTATTCGTTATTATTCTCTTGTTCTAATTGATCAAGCATTTGACGAATATCATTAATTTCTTCTTTAGTGGTTGAATTGCTAATAGCGCGCATAACAAGTTTAGATGTTGAGCCGCCAAACGCTTTTATCACAAGATCTTTCAATAAAGAAGATTGTGTTTGCGTTTGACTATCGGCTGGCGCATAAATATGGGCGCGATTAGTTTCATCACGCACAACGAGCGTTTTCTCATGCATTATTTGTAATATTTTAAGTACGGTTGTGTAACCAATCTTTTGGGTTTCACTAACGGTTAAATGCACTTGTTTTACAGTTGCTGGACCAATGTTCCAGAGAATGTTTAGTAAAGATAACTCAGCTTCGGTGGGCTTGAGTACAGACTTCTTACGCGACATTTAAAACTTCCTCTAACGATTTTAGCGCAACTTATTATAAAAAAATTACGCTTTAAAAATAATTTTGATCACATATTTATGATCAGATACGAACCTAATCGTATCTTTGTTTACTTGAATGAGCAACTATTTAGCTTGAAAAATGTTTATTTTTAATACAGAAAAATTAATGGTTTGTTAATGCTTCTTTAATATCAAATAGTTAACTCTAACTTGTTTTTTAGCTTTGCTGATTAGTCTCATTGTTTAAATCCGCATAATGTTCACCTAAACGAGTGATTGTTTCTGCTTTTGCATCTTGATTAAACTCAATCATATTTGGAGCAAAAGTACTAACAACGGTAGAGCCAAGCTTAAATCGGCCCATTTCATCACCTTTCTCAAAGTGGATTGCATTGTTGCCATCAGCGGGGTATTGCCAGCGAAATATATCTTTACCTGCTGGTGGAGTAATTGTTCCCGCCCAAGTTGTTTCAATACTTGCTACTATAGTTGCGCCAACTAAAACCATTGCTAAAGCGCCATGTTCGGTATCAAAAATAGTAACAACACGTTCATTCCGAGAAAATAAATTAGGAACATTATTTGCTGTTAGTGGGTTAACAGAAAATAACTCTCCCGGTATATATATCATTTCACGTAATGTTGCCGCCATTGGCATGTGTATGCGGTGATAGTCTTTTGGCGCTAAATAAATGCACGAAAATTTTCCGCCTTGAAATGGTTCTGCAGTTTTGCTTTCACCACCAAGTAAGCTGATTAAGCTGTAATCAAAACCTTTGGCTTGAATTAATTGTCCGTCAACAATGTCACCTTGTTGGCTAATCGCACCATCTACAGGATAACAAAGCGAATTATCATCCTGATTTATAGGCCGAGCACCTTCTTCAAGTTCGCGTGTAAAAAAATCATTAAACGTTTGAAAATCGCTGGCGTTTTTGTATTTCGCTTCAGACATATTAATATTGTAAGCATTAATAAAGAGTGAAATTAACTTGGTTGTTAACCAACCAGCTTCGGCAGCAGCTAATTTACCGACTAAACGTGAAATTGCATGTTTTGGCATGATGTATTGCAGCGCAATTTTAATTTTGTTTAACATTGTTACTTTTATTACCTTGTTGTTGAAATTTTTAGTTAATCGTTAAAGCGGGAAGTAAGCTTATTATCCCCTAAACTGGCTAAAATACGCTGAAAACTATCAAAGCGTTGAGGGTGAATTTTGTTATCTGCTAAAGCATTTGTTAAAGCACAACCGGGATCTTGTTGATGCTTACAATCTCTAAATTTACATAAACCTTGATACTGTTCAAATTCGGTAAAACCATTAAACACTTCTTCTGCGTTTAAGTGCCATAAACCAAACTCGCGGATTCCAGGGGAGTCAATTAAGTCACCCCCTTGAGGAAAATGAAATAATCGTGCAACTGTTGTTGTATGTTGTCCTAAACCTGAATTATCCGAAACTTGATTAGTAATTAACCCTAGTTCAGGCATTAAACTGTTCACGAGTGTTGATTTACCAACACCCGATTGACCAACAAAAATACTAATTTTATCATTAAGTAACGCGCGAATTTCATCAACACCTTCGCCACTTTCATTACTCACGAGATAAACTTGATAGCCAATATCCTGATAAATTTGTAAACTTGCATTGATAGCCTCTTGATTTTCATCGGTTAATAAATCTATTTTATTTAGAATTAATATTGGGGTAATGCCCGTTTGTTCTGCCGCGACTAAATAACGATCGATAATGTCACTATTAAAAGCCGGTAAAACTGAAGAAACAATTAGTATTTGATCAATATTGGCAGCAATAGGTTTTATGCCATCATAAACGTCAGGGCGACACAGCATAGATTTACGTTCTTCTACTGCTTCAATTACCCCAGAAATACTATGATCTGTTTCTTTTCCTTGTCGCCATAAAACTTTGTCACCACACACAAGTGAGCCGACGGAACGACGAAGATTACAACGAAAAATTTCACCAGAATCGCTTTCAACATCAGCATGTTGGCCAAAGCGACTGATAATAATACCCGCTTTGGCGTCGCTTAATTCGGTATCTTGCCAATGTTGTTGATCGTTTTTATTACGTAACTTTTTGGCTTGATTTTCTTTTATTCGACGGGACTGGCTATGGGTGAGTTTTTTCTTCGCCACATTTTTACCTAAAAGTTAATAATTTTTGGATACAAAAGAATGTAGGGTATTATACTTAACTATCAATGTTTCACCTAATGCTTACTCAATAGCCTGCGATTACAATATTTTCAAGTATAAAATAAAGCAAAATAAGGAATTTTCATGAGCAGTAACGACACCAATTTAATTTGGCTTGATTTAGAAATGACAGGATTAGATCCTGAAACTGACGTTATTTTAGAAATTGCCACCATAGTAACCGATAGTCAGCTTAATATTTTGGCAAAAGGGCCAATGTTAGCAATTCAGCAACCGAAAGATGTGCTTGATAATATGAACGATTGGTGTATTGAACATCATGGGCAATCTGGTTTAACTCAGCGTTGTCTGGACAGTAATGTATCGATAGAAAGTGCAACAGCTCAAACGATAGAATTTGTTGCTCAATATGTGGATAAAGGATTGTCGCCAATGTGTGGCAATAGTATTGGCCAAGATCGTCGTTTTTTAGTGAAATATATGGCTGAGTTTGAAGCTTATTTTCATTATCGCAATTTAGATGTAAGCACAATAAAAGAACTCGCTCGTCGTTGGAAACCTGAAGTATTAGACAAGGTTCATAAAAAAGGCGCACATTTGGCGCTTGATGATATTCTTGATTCTATTGAAGAGTTAAAAGTGTATCGTGAGCATTTTTTTAATATCTAATTCGGTATTTATTGTAAAAATAAACACTTGCAGGTCTGACCAGTTTGATGAACAATGACAAAATCATTTTCAATTGTTGGGAAGACTATGGCAAATCGATTAAGCCGATATGTAACTAAAATTTATAAAACACCGAAACTTTTTCACTCTTTCTTATTAACTAAGCTCTTTTGTAGCCAAGTAAAATTCGCCAATACTGCGGGCGTTAAGTTGCTTAAAGTAACAAATACTGAGGTATTATTAACGCTTGCCAATAAAAAAAGAGTGCAAAATCATATTGGTGGAATTCATGCAGTTGCTGCAGCATTATTGGCTGAGTCTGCAACCGGAATTATGCTTGGAATAAACTTACCCGATAGCCGTTTACCATTATTAAAATCGATGACGCTAAATTATCAGAAACGTATGCAGGGTGCGTTAACCGCAAAAGCTATTTTAAACGCTGATCAGATAACTCAGATACATCAACAAGAAAAAGGTGATTTAATGATCTCAGTTGAGTTAGTTGATGAGTCGGGAGAAGCGCCAATCTTGGTAGAAATGAATTGGGCTTGGATCAGTAAAAAGCGCTAATGCGCTATTACCATAAAGTTATATGATTATAATTGCATTGATTCTTAATGAAATTCCCCTAAACTAGAGTTTCTTATTTTTAGTGGTAACGGTGATAGATTTTAAATCTAATAATTTCATGGAAAATTCAAATTTACCTGCTCTTTATCAACAGTTAACAACTCGAATTGTTATTATTTTTATTGCAATTGTCATCTCAGTTAGTTTGGCATTATTTTTATTCTGGCAAAGTGTACAAGACAGCAAACAGCTTACTACCCAAACGCTGCCTTTTTGGCAGCAACAAATTGATTTTCAACAAACGTCATACTCGGCACAGACGTTAATAAAACAAATTTTATCCACCAACGATGCTAGTCAATACCAACAAGAACATCAAAAATTAAAGACATTATTTCAACGTTTAGTTAATTTTGCTTCACCCAAAAATAACGTGTACAAAGAATTACTTAGCCAGCAAGCAAAACTTGAAAATACTATTTCACGTTTAATTGATCGTGATAATGTTAACCAACAGCTAAAATCAGCTGCGTTAACGCAATTAAAATTAATACTTATTAACCTAAATGAATTAATCGATGAAAAGCAGCAACAGCAACAACAACTTTTTAAGCAAATAACCAGCGACAATGTTACCGATAGAGTTACGGCAAATCGTGCTAAGGCCTATGCTCGTATTACTAAACAACTTTTAAATTATAACCAGTTAAAACAATTTATTGCAGATTTATCTATCCAAATAAAACCATTATCAATAAAGTCATCTGATGATTTTCTAGAAGGTATCGCTTCAAGTAGTGAACATTTGTTTTTAATTTATGATGAATTATTACCTAATAATGATGAAAATGATGAGGGAAATAAATTACAAGTCCAGCTGCTTAATTTTGAACAATTATTATTAAAAAAACAGAATTTTCTTGCAAAATGGCGTGGTCAGTTACGTTTGTCTGAAGCGCATCATCAACAACTTTTATTATGGTTAAAGTCAGTTAAATCCGCAGAAATAGTTTTTAAAAGTCAGGTTGAACGAGCACTGAAAAAACAAAATAATTCTTCGCTAGAAAGACAGGAATTAATTACATTTGTTCAACGTTATTATCCTGCATTTAATCAACAATATTTGAGTTGGATAATATTAGGAATAATTGGCTTAGGTGTTTTTATAACGCTAATTTTATTGGTTAATTTAAGGAAAAAAGTTAAACACTCTAATCAACACTCCGTGAACTTAACTCAGCAAATAGTTGCTGGCGAAGTTTCTTCAGAGCAGTTACAAAGCAAGATCCTTTGCGCTGAGGAGCAAGAAATATTTATTGCTATTGAACAAATACAGCAACCTGAATATAGCAAACAAGATTATTTAGATTTACAGCAAACACTTGTTTTTCAAAGCCAATTCTTAAATGAACATAATCAATGCTGTTTTTGGCAATTACCAACAAACAAAAATACAAATCTAACCGAGAAACAAAAGTTATGGCATAAAGTCTTGGCAAATGGTGAACCACAGCCACTATCGTGGCGTCGATATTTTTCTAAGCAAACGTGTTTAAACTTAATTAAAAACGCAAAAGTGGCAAAGCAGCAGAATACCATTCAGAAACTTGAATTATCAACCTTGCAAAATAATACGGTTGAAATAACCATTGCCTATAAAAATAAACAATGGTTTGGTAGTCTAAATGATGTATCTATGCAGGCGGAATTAGAACAAGAGTTGGCTAAATTAGCGATAAAATTTGATCAACAATACCAGCAAATAATTTGCCATGAAAATGAGCAACAAGCCAATTTAAATAACCTTTTGGCGCAAGTTATGTTGCAAGCGCAAAGTATTTCAATTGACTCAGGTATAACGGTAGCCCAATTGTATCGTTTACTTAACCGAATTAAACAGCGCAGTAAGCAAACATGGTTAGCTAATGAATTTTTACTACAAGGTGAAAATAAAACGTTAATTACACCGATTGAGCATTCGTTAGTACTCAACGATATTAATTTTGCCCATGAAAGTTTTTGTGCTGTAATTAATGCCAATATTGAAGCAAGCATTCAGCAAAATCAAATTCAATTCAATTTTCAAAACGAAATATTGCCTTTGGTTAAGTTGGATGTTGAGCTATTTCATCAATTATTTAGCATGCTCAGTTCACTAATGTTAGAGCCGCAATTCAAAGCCAAACTATCAATATCGTTGCGTTTACGTGATAAAAATTCAGGCCAGCAAAGTATTGCTTTAAATTTTAAATTGTTATTAACAGAGCAAGTGGTTAAAGCACAAAAAAATGAGCCGTTGGCAAAACAGCTAAAATTATTAATGCTAGAGCATGACAAATTATCAAAGCGTACGCCTAATAAAATTTTAGCTCTACATGCCTTGTTGTCACGATCACTGGTAACCCATGTTGAGGTTTTTGAAAACGATGACTATATAGGCATTGAATTTGTATTGCCGCAGGCGTTATCTACCGATCGACAAACCATTGCTAAAGCTGACTTTAAACAGCAACATTTTTTAGTGATCTCAACAGATAAGCAAATTAATAAACAATTAGATGAAATTCTTAAAGCCAACCATGCGTTTAACCACCATTTAGCAAAAGCTGAATATTTTGCTGATCAATACTCGCTTACACAACTGACTAAGCAACCTATTGCAGTGGTTATCCTAGCATCAGATAGCTATGTTGCGGCTATAGATATAGTATCTGCTCACATTGCCAGTTTACCCGAAAAGTTTAAGCCCAAGTTGTTAGTTATGCAGTCGTTAAATCAAAACACCTTTGATCGCCACGGGTTTTATGCTTTTACTGAAAATTTAATAACACAGCAAGCTCTTATTGAACATTTACAAAGATTGTTGAATGGCAAGCAAGTAAGTAATCAATTACTTACTGCTGAATATTGCCAACAATATCGTTATCAAACTACTCAGGTTGAAGTATTAGTTGCCGCCGAAAACATTCATAAACAGCAACATTTAATTCGTTTATTAACATGGTTAGGGTTACAAGTTACTGTGGTAAGTAATAGTTATTCGATGCTGCAACATTGGCAAACAGGTCGGTATTTGGTATTACTAACTGAATTTGAACAATCACCTTTAGTTGAAATTAATACCGGAAAAACGGTTGCTAGGGGAATATTTTCATTAACCAAACAACATTTTTCTTTACCAAACAAATTACCAGATTTAGCCAAAAACTGGAAAATTTCGGTGATAGACAATGTTTTAGATTTAGCATTATTAACTGACCAATTAAAACCTTGGTTAAAACCTGCAGCAAAAATTTCTACACAGGTTTCAACAGTGAAGGCAGATAAGCGTGATGTACAACTGGCGAATAATGAAAAAATAATACTGAAAAATTCAATAAAAGCAGATGAACTAGTTTTTGAAAATCAAGCTTTTGATTTACAAGGTTTTGCACATAATCAAGGTTCTGCCGAGCTAGCTGCCTTTATGATTGATGAATATTTGTTATTGATTGAAGATAACCTGAATGCTTTAAAAGAATTATTTGAACAGAAAAAAGAGGTTAAGCTGACTAAAGCAACAAAGTTAGCAGCAAACGACATTTTACATGAGTTAATTCTGCTCGCAAAAATCATGTCGGCGACAGATTTTAGCGAAAGCTGTTTAGCGTTAAAGCAAGCGTTAACAAACGAGAAATCGTCAGAAATTAAAACATTATTGCAAAGTTTAGAACAACAAGCACAATACTTAACGCTATTTGCTGAAGCGATTTAAAATGACTAATTTTAGCTCTCGTTCTAAAGATAAAAACGCTAGCCCGTGTGTGCGTAATTGTTGTTTAAATGAAGAGGATATTTGTCTCGGCTGTTTTCGGCACTTAGATGAAATAACAGGTTGGACAGCGATGAGCGAACAACAAAAATTAGCTGTGTTAGAAAAATGTCAACAAAGGCGTGAACAACGAAGATGAACCATAAAAGCATGCATTAAGCATCTCTTGGTAAACCTTTTTCAACTGAGCGAATTAAGCGCGCAGTTAAACGCTCATTAGGCACTTTAATAGCTGTTAATTTTTTTTGTTCTTGTTGTACTAAAGCCCAATGAATGTGTTCTGCAACCATATTAGTTGCCTCGGTTAATTGTACCTTTAATGCGGCCACAATTTTCTCATCAAAAGGCGCATTACCTAAAGCAACCGCAATATTACGTTGCCAACAATCAAACCCAATACGTCGGATCGGAGAGCCTTGCATGTTGTTAAGAAACTCGTTTTCTTTCCATGCAAATAATTCCAGTAAAGTAATTTCATCAAGTTGCTGGCGTGGTTGAAAATCATCTTCGCAACCCAATTCACCAAACTTATTCCACGGACAAATTAACTGGCAGTCATCACAGCCGTAAATTCGGTTTCCAAGCAAAGGGCGCATTTCTTCAGGGATCGCTGTTTTTAACTCAATAGTTAAATACGAAATACAACGTCGTGCATCTACAACATAAGGTGCAACAATGGCATTGGTTGGGCAAATTTTTATGCAAGCAACGCAGCTGCCACAATCGTTTTCTGGTGCGCTATCAATGGGTAAAGGAATATCGACCAATAACTCACCGAGAAAAAACCACGAACCAGCTTGTTTGTTAATTAATAACGAATGTTTCCCTGTCCAACCCAAGCCTGCTTTTTCGGCTAAAGGACGTTCTAAAATAGGGGCAGAATCAACAAAAGGGCGATAATTTAACGTTTGGCAATGGTTTTTTATTTTTTCACCTAATTGCTTCAAGCGATTACGCATTAATTTATGATAATCTCTGCCTAAGGCATAACGGCTGATGTATGCGTGATCAGCTTTTTTCAATAATTTGGCAAATTTAGCGTTAGTGGGCAAATAATTAAGGCGCACGCTAATACAACGTAAACTCCCTGGTAATAATTCATTTGGTCGAGCGCGCATTAAACCGTGGTTTGCCATATAATCCATAGTACCGTGATAATGATTTTCTAACCAATCACTCAAGCCTTGCTCATGGGCGCTAAGATCAACATCGGTAATGCCTACTTGGGCGAAACCGAGTTCTTGTCCCCAAAGCTTGATTTTTTCTGCTAATTGTTGATAGTTGATCATAGTTAACGAATTTTTAATGCTGACAAAGTAATAGGGATCTAATGAAATTAACGCAGAGTCTACCACAGCATGCTTATAGCGCTAAACAAGTTCGTGAAAATGAGCCGAAAGTTGCTAAACAGTTCAATATAGAAATGTTTGAATTAATGGCACGAGCAGGCAAAGCTGCGTTTATGGCATTACAACAGCACTTCAAAAAATCCTCTTCAATCTTAGTGGTTTGTGGTAAAGGTAATAACGGTGGCGACGGCTTTGTTGTGGCACGTTTAGCGAAACTCGCCGGTTTACAGGTGACATTGTTATTGCTTTGTGAGCAGAGCAAAGTTCAAGGTGATGCCTTAACGGCAATGCAACAATATCTAGAAGTTGACCCCCAATCAGATAAAAATATTATTATCGCTATCAATGACGCAAAAGTTAAAAACGAAGTATCCAGCTTTAGCGGTGAAGTGATCGTTGATGCTATTTTAGGTACTGGTTTTACAGGCCTACTTGCGCCATTGTTTGTGAGTACAATTAATGCGGTTAATACAAATCGGGCAAGAGTATTAAGTATCGATATTCCTTCAGGGCTAGCTGCCGATACGGGTGTTGCCAGTTGTCAGACAATTAATGCTGATATCACGGTAAGCTTTATCGCCATTAAAAAAGGTTTATTAACAGGGCAAGCGGCAAATTATGTTGGCAGGCTTTACTTTACTGGTTTAGAGGTTGAAGAAGCGTTTGCCCAACAGCTAAATTCGAGCCTATTTATTTTACAAAATAACACCAAACCTGTTATTCCCACAAGAAAACCTGCTAGCCACAAAGGTAATATTGGATTGCTGCTTACTGTAGGTGGCGGTCAAGGTATGCCAGGTGCAATACGTCTTGCCAGTGAGGCTGCTTTACGTTGTGGAGCCTCATTAGTCGCGACATGTTGTCATCAAGATAATCAAGCGTTAGTTTTCAATGGTCGTCCTGAATTGATGTTAGCACCGAGCAATGCTATTGATTTACAATGCTCTGATCTGGTCAATAAATCGAAAGCATTGGTTATTGGCCCCGGTTTAGGTCGCAGTGATTGGGCACGACAATTGTATCAATTTGCAATAAAACTAACTGATAAAATTATGATAGTTGATGCCGACGGTTTATATTTTTTAGCGCAAAATCCTACGTTTAATAACCAACGAGTGTTAACGCCTCATCCGGCTGAAGCTGCGAAATTGCTTGGTTGCAGCGTTGGGGATGTTGAAAAGAATCGCTTTGTTGCCGTAAATAATATCGTAAAAAAATATGGCGGTATTTGCGTGCTTAAAGGCGCTGGCAGCTTAATTTCTGATGGTGAACAAATATGGATCAATACTTCTGGCAATGCGGGTATGGCAAGTGGTGGTATGGGCGATGTATTATCAGGCATAATAGCCGCATTAAGTTTGCAACTAGACAATTTATTTGATGCTGTTAAGCTCGGCGTTTATTTGCATGGTTATAGCGCAGATATAGTCGCTAAAAATAATGGTCAGCGTGGGATGCTAGCGAGCGATTTATTTTTACCATTACAGAATAGTGTTAATCCCGAAAATTTTTGATCGCATTGACTAAAGAATCACTACAGAATTATTAATTAAATATGAAAGCACAGCATTACCTTTTAAAAAATGAACAAGCCACCATTGAAATTGGCACTGAATTAGCTAACGTAATAAAACAGCAAGACAAAGGTCTTGTGGTTTATTTATATGGCGATTTAGGTGCAGGTAAAACCACTTTAACACGTGGATTTGTTAGAGGTATGGGACATCAAGGTAACGTAAAAAGCCCAACCTATACTTTAGTTGAACCCTATGATTTAGACGATTGGCAAGTATATCATTTTGATTTATACCGTTTGGCCGATCCTGAAGAATTAGAATACATGGGGATCCGAGATTATTTTAATGACAATTGCTGCAGTTTTATTGAATGGCCAGAAAAAGGCGCCGGTTTTATTGTTAAAGCTGATCTTCACATCAACTTAGCTTATAGTGGAGAACAACGAGAGATAGAATTAACTGCACAAACCCCTTGGGGTGACAAAATATTAACGTTATGTGCAGACGCTTTTACTAAAAATAATAATAATACCAATATATGAAGCAAGTTTTATGGGAATGTTAGTTTTATGTTCACAGGCTTAATAAAGCGATTAATGATGAAATCACCGCAGGTGACGAAAAAAATATGTTGTGCCTTTTCGTGGCAAATTTTCACACGAAAACTAGTACAGAAACTATTTATCAGCGTATTGCTTTTAATTTCAATTCAATCTTATGCTGTCAATAGTATTGACGGTGTGCGGGTGTGGCCTGCGCCAGAAAATACTCGCATAGTTTTTGATTTAGCGCATAAACCAGAATACAGCTACTTCAGTTTGAAAAATCCTCAACGTTTAGTCATCGATTTTAAAAACAGTAAAAATTTCGCTAAGTTCAAAAAAGCTGCCGATGGTGATAAAAGAATTATCAAAATTCGCACCAGCACTCCAAAGAATCGAAAAAATACTCGCCTAGTATTAGAGTTAGCCAATGATTTTAAATTGAGTGTGTTTTCGTTGGCGCCTGCCGGACAGTATGGCGACCGCTTGGTTGTCGATTTATATGATAAAAACAAACCAGTAAAAGTTGTTGCTCAAACACAAAAAAGCAAACGCGATATTATTATTGGCATTGCTGCCGGTCATGGTGGTGAAGATCCAGGTTCCATTGGCGCAAAAGGGAGTTATGAAAAGCGTGTTACCTTTGCCATATCGAAAAAATTAGAAGCCTTAATTAATAACGAAACAGGAATGAAAGCCGTGATGATCCGCAAAGGCGATTATTACGTGCATGTTAATCGTCGCACCACTATCGCGCGTAAAGAGAAAGTCGATTTTTTAGTGTCTATTCACGCAGATGCCTTTTCAACACCTAAGCCAAGTGGGGCATCCGTTTGGTTAGTTTCGAATAAACGGGTTGAATCTGAAATGGCGAAATGGTTAGTTAATCGAGAAAAAAGCTCGGAGTTACTAGGCGGTGGTGGTGGAACAATAAAGAATACACAAGATGCGAATTTAGCCTTTACACTGGCTGATTTAAGTAAAGAACATTCCTTAGAAGTAAGTAGAAACATAGCTAATAGCGTGATCAGACAATTAAGAAAAATTACTAAAATGCATAAACGATTGCCCCAACATGCAAGTTTCGCGGTATTAAGAGCTTCTGATATACCCTCTATTTTAGTGGAAACAGGTTTTATTTCTAATTTACGTGAAGAAAAAAACCTAAATTCAGCCAAGCATCAACAAAAATTAGCTAAAGCGGTATTTTCAGGCCTTAAAAATTATTTTTTAGAGCATCCACCGCGAAATACTTATTACGCTTCAATTAGTTACCAAAAGCACAAAGTAGCTTCTGGCGATTCGTTATCTAAATTGGCACAACGCTACAATGTTTCAGTAACTAAAATAAAATCCTTAAATCATTTACCGTCAAGTGTCCTCAAAATAGGGCAAACACTAAAAATACCGCGCGCAGGATAATCGTTAAATAGTTATGAGTATTGAAATATTACCCGCTCGCCTCGCTAATCAAATTGCGGCAGGCGAAGTGGTTGAACGTCCCGCCTCAGTTGTTAAAGAATTAATCGAAAACAGTTTAGATGCTGGCGCAACTAAATTACATATTGATATTGAGAAAGGTGGCAGTAAGCGTATTCGACTTATTGATAATGGTGCCGGTATTGTTAAAAATGAATTGTGTTTAGCACTTAGTCGCCATGCCACCAGTAAAATTAAAAATCTTGATGATTTAGAAAGCATTTCAAGTTTAGGGTTTCGCGGTGAAGCTCTTGCTAGTATAAGTTCGGTATCACGATTATCGTTAACGTCTAAGCCAAAATCTCAAACAGAAGCATGGCAAGCATGCGCGCAAGGGCGAGATATGGATGTTACTGTGCAACCCGCAGCGCATCCAGATGGCACTACCATTGATGTTCAGGATCTGTTTTTTAATACACCAGCAAGACGGAAATTTTTACGTACTGAGAAAACTGAATTTACTCATATTGATGAAGTAATAAGACGGATCTCGTTGGCACGTTTTGATGTGGCAATTACCTTAACGCATAATGGTAAAACTATCCGTCAATACCAAGCGCTTAACAACTCAGCACAATATAGCAAACGTGTCGCTAAAATATGCGGACAAAAATTTATTGATCATGCTTTAGTTATTGATTGCCAACATGATGATTTACATTTATGGGGCTGGGTTGCCACGCCAGACTTTGTTCGTAATCAAAATGATTTATCTTATAGCTATGTTAACGGACGAATGATGCGCGATAAACTGATCAATCATGCTATTCGCCAAGCTTTTGCTGATAGTTTACCGAGTGAAGGTTATCCTGCTTTTGTCTTGTATTTACAACTTGATCATCGAGAAGTCGATGTAAATGTGCATCCTGCCAAACATGAAGTAAGGTTTCATCAAGGTCGTTATATTCACGACTTTATTTATTCGGTGATTCATGGTGCAATAATTGAAGCAAATAACGCTAATAAATCAATCCCAGAAGCAGATGAATATATCAGCAACGAAACGCTTAACCATAATATTATTGGTCAGTCTATTGAACAATCAACGGAACGAAGCACAGAATATATAACACCTTTACGTACGGTAAACGATACTACATCGGCACCTTATCAACATGTGAATCAAAAAAGTAATGTAACTAAATCGGCATCAACAGCATATCAGGCGCTTATGACGCCAGTCGTTTCGGATGAACAAAACGAATCTCATGTAGGCCAATCCTTATTTACACCACAGTCTGAAAATAAATCAGTCATACAAATCTTACATATCGAACAAGAAAAATATGCACTATGTTTTGTTGAAAATAACCTTCGTTTACTCGATTTATTCACCTTAGCAATTGAGGCAGAAAAACATAAAATTGCTCAGCGATGGTCGCAGGGCGTAGTAAGTCAACCTTTGCTATTACCACAACAAATAACATTGAGCGAGCTTGAAATCACTTGGCTAAACAAACAACAAGCTTTATTTGAAAAAATCGGCGTTGTTTTATTAATTAAAGATAAAACCCATGTTCAAATTAGGCAGTTTCCTGCTTGCTTAAGGCAGCATGATGTTTGTAGTGCTTTTACCTTGATGGTAAAAAATTTAATGGTTATTAATGAACAACAAGCATTAACGGCCGAAAATTGGCAACAAATTCTTGCTGAACTGTCGACACCACAAATATTTAATGAAACCTCAGCAAATTTATTGCTTGAAAGAATACGCAATATCAAAGAGTTAGAATTTAAACCGTATTTGAACTTGAAATCGGTAGCGCTTGACCTCACATCTACAATATCAAAATTTACACAATCCAATAAATTATTAAATTGATGTCGACGTCTTCAAAATTAATCAACAACACAGAAACAGAGCCACCGGTTATTTGTTTAATGGGGCCCACGGCCTCAGGAAAAACTGCGTTAGCAATGCAACTTTGTGATGTATTGCCTTGCGACATTATCAGTGTTGATTCCGCATTAATTTATCGTGATATGGATATTGGTACCGCCAAACCAACGACTGAAGAATTAGCGAAATACCCGCATCGTTTAATTAATATTCGTAATGCCGAACAAAGTTATTCTGTCGCTGATTTTTGTCAAGATGCTCTCATGGAAATTGCTGAAATTAGAGCCAAAGGTCGAATACCATTATTAGTTGGTGGCACTATGATGTATTTTAAAAGTTTAATTGAAGGGATCTCGCCCTTACCACAAGCAGATGCGAAAATTCGACAACAAATTGAATCTGAAGCGCAAGAAAATGGCTGGGCTGCGTTGCATCATCAGTTAGCAGAGTGTGATCCGCAAGCAGCAGCGCGAATTAATGCGAACGATAGTCAACGCATTACTCGTGCTTTAGAAGTTTTTCGGTTAACGGGTTACAGCTTGACACATTTATCCCAAACTAAAGGTGATAAACTTACTGGTAATATTTTGCAGTTAGCGATAACGCCGAAAGAACGCAAAACATTACACGATAGAATCGCACTACGTTTTGAACAAATGGTAGCGCAAGGTTTTGAGCAAGAAGTAAAAGCTTTGATGCAACGAGAGAGCTTACATGATGATTTACCATCAATGCGTTGTGTCGGTTATCGTCAAATGTGGCAGCACCTTAAAGGTGAATTTGACCACGACGAAATGGTATTTAAAGGGATTTGTGCGACAAGACAATTAGCTAAAAGACAATTAACTTGGTTGCGTAAATGGCCAAATTTAACGTGGTTAAGTATGGAAAACGATAATAATTTGCAGCAAGTACTGGCAATGCTTAAATAGTTGTACTAAAAGTAAGTTAACAAACATTAACCAAATAAAAGACGCTTCCAATTCCAGCTGAATCCTGTATCTTGATGTAGTTTGGGTATATAATTGTTTTAATGTTGTATTAACTAAATATTAAACTTTTATTGCCGTTATAGTAATAAAGGCAAGTTTGTATTTTAATTTTAAAAAGAATAAAAAAGGATCTACTAATGGCAAAAGGGCAATCTTTACAAGACCCATTTTTAAATGCGTTACGTCGTGATCGCATTCCTGTAGCAATTTACCTAGTTAATGGTATTAAATTGCAAGGACAAGTTGAATCGTTTGATCAATTTGTAATATTACTCAAAAACACAGTAAGTCAAATGGTATATAAGCATGCTATTTCAACGGTAGTGCCTGCTCGCGCGGTTTCAACAGCGCCAATGCCAAATACAGATTTTAATTCGGAATCATAACTAAATGGTATTAGTATTTGCTTGGAGTTTAATGCTTGTTTGATCGTTTTCAGGCTGGTGAACAAGCAATACTTGTCCATATAGATTTCCCCGATGAAAATGCCCGTGAAGATTTACAAGAGTTTAAAATGCTTGTTTCTTCCGCGGGTGCTACTTGCCTTGATGTTGTCGGTGGTAATCGAAAAGCCCCAGATGTAAAATATTTTGTTGGCAGCGGCAAAGCGCAAGAAATTGCCGATGCGGTTCAAATGTATGATGCTAATGTGATTTTATTTAATCACAGTTTAGCACCGTCTCAAGAAAAAAATTTAGAAGCTTTGTGCCAATGCCGCGTAATTGATAGAACTAGTCTTATTCTTGATATTTTTGCCCAACGTGCTCGTACCCACGAAGGTAAATTACAGGTTGAATTAGCGCAATTGCGTCATATTAGTACCCGTTTGATCCGTGGTTGGACTCACCTTGAACGTCAAAAAGGCGGTATTGGTTTACGTGGTCCGGGTGAAACACAGTTAGAAACAGATAGACGTTTACTGCGTGAACGGATGAAAAACATTTTAGCACGCTTAGCTCGCGTTGAAGCTCAGCGCCAGCAAGGTCGAAGAGCTCGTAGCCGTGCAGAGATCCCAACAGTTTCTTTAGTGGGTTACACCAATGCGGGTAAATCAACATTATTTAATCGCTTAACCAATTCAAAGGTATATGCCGCTGATCAACTGTTCGCCACATTAGATCCAACGTTACGTAAAATTGATTTACCTGATGTCGGCCGTATTGTATTAGCCGACACCGTAGGTTTTATTCGACATCTACCTCATGATTTGGTCGCAGCATTTAAAGCAACGTTAACTGAAACGCGTGAAGCAGAATTATTATTACATGTAATCGATGTGTCAGATGAACGACGAGATGACAATATTGATCAAGTTGAAGATGTTTTAAACGAGATAGATGCGAGTGATGTACCGCAATTATTAATTTGTAACAAAATAGATATGTTACCCGAGAGTTTGCCACGAATAGATCGTGATGATCAAGGTTCTCCAATACGGGTATGGTTATCAGCGCAGCAGAATATCGGCCTAAATTTGCTATTAGCAGCGATAAAAGAGCGTTTAGGCACGCAAATAGTAAAGCAACGCTTGAAAATTCCGCCTAGTGCAGGTAAATTTCGAGGGTTATTTTATCAACTAAATTGTATTGCCAGTGAAGAATATGATGACCAAGGTAATTGCCTGCTCAACATTAAGTTACCACTGCGTGAATGGAACCGTTTATTAAAACAACAACAATCTGATTTAGAAAATTTTATTGAGCATTAATTAACTGTATTATTGGTAAAAATTAAGGATACAGTTTAAAACACAATCATTTTCATATTTTAAACTTAGTGGAGAGTAACATGGCTTGGAACGAACCGGGGAATAATGATAAAGATCCCTGGAAAAATAAAGGTGGCAAAAATCAAGGGCCCCCTGATTTAGACGAATTACTAAAAGATCTTGGCGATAAAGTTGGCGGTATCTTTGGCGGTAAAAAATCTGGAGGGAGTTCAGCGTCAGGCAAAGGATTTTCTAGTATTGGCATAACCTTGTTATTAGTTATCGCTATTGTCGTTTACGCTTTTAGTGGTTTTTATACCATTAAAGAAGCGCAAAAAGGTATTGTATTACGTTTTGGTCAATACGCAGGCATGGTTGAACCAGGGCTACGTTGGAAATGGACTTTTGCCGAAAATATTATCCCAATTGATGTACAAACTACACGTGATTTACCTGCTTCGGGCTTTATGTTAACTGAAGACGAAAACGTTGTTCGTGTTGAAATGCAAATACAATATCGTGTAGAAAACCCACGAAACTATGTGTTTAGCGTAACAAATGCTGATGATAGCTTAAATCAAGCTTTAGATAGCGCACTACGTTTTGTTGTTGGTCACGCTAAAATGGATGATATTTTAACCAGTGGTCGTGAACAAGTACGTCAAGCGGTTTGGGCTGAATTAGAGCGCATTATCGAACCTTATAATTTAGGTTTGATTATTGTTGATGTGAACTTTAAAGATGCACGTCCACCAGAAGAAGTAAAAGATGCTTTTGATGATGCTATTTCTGCACAAGAAGATGAAGTCCGTTATTTACGTGAAGCTGAAGCTTATGCTCGAGGTATTGAACCACGTGCTCGTGGCCGAGTTAAACGTATGGAGCAAGAAGCAATAGCCTATAAACAACAAACCTTATTAGATGCACAAGGTGAAGTTGCGCGCTTTAATAAAATATTACCAGAATATCAAGCCGCACCTGAAGTAACACGCCAACGCTTATATTTAGCGACCATGGAAAAAGTGTATAGTAATACTTCAAAAGTGATGGTTGATGTTGATGGTGGTAATAACATGATGTACTTACCGCTTGATAAAATTATGCAACAGCAATCACCGACAACGAATTTGAGCCAAAATTCGGCAGCACGCGCTAATCAACAAGCGGTTTCAAACAAAACAGCACCGGCAAAAACTGGTCGAAGTGATCGTTTTAACCGAGGAAGAAATTAATCATGAAAAACTTTTCTATTGCCATTTTAGTGGCGTTGTTCATGCTGATAATATCTTCAGTGTTTGTAATCAACGAAGGTCAACGTGGTATCGTTTTTCAATTTTCTAAAATTAAACGTGACACACAAACCGACAAAATGATTGTTTTTGAACCGGGTTTACATTTTAAAATACCGTTTATTGAAACTGTACGAAAAATGGACGCCCGCATTCAAACACTTGATGAAGCACCTGATCGTTTTGTTACCTCAGAGAAAAAAGATTTGATGGTTGACTCTTATGCCAAATGGAAAATTGTTAACTTTTCTACTTATTTTTTACGTACATCAGGCTCCATTGAAAATGCTAAAGCGTTACTAAAACAAAAAATCAATAATGGTTTACGTACCGAATTTGGTACCAGAACGATTAAAGAGATTGTTTCGGGCGATCGCTCTACCTTTATGGATAAAGCATTAGCAAGTGCTAAAAGTAGTAAAGAAGATTTGGGTATTGAAGTGATTGATGTGCGTGTTAAAGCAATTAATTTACCGCGCGAAGTCAGTACCTCTATTTATGAGCGTATGCGCGCTGAACGTACCGCTGTAGCTAAAGAGCATAGATCTCAAGGGCAAGAGCAATCTGAAATTATACGGGCAACTATTGATGCTAAAGTTACTGTGATGCTAGCAGATGCTCAAAAGAAAGCTTCAACAGTTCGTGGTGAAGGTGATGCGTTAGCTGCAAAGGTTTATGCCGATTCGTATAATCAAGATGCCGAGTTTTATTCTTTTTACCGCAGCTTACAAGCCTATGAAAATAGCTTTAACAGTAAAAGCGATATTATGGTGGTAAAACCTGATAGTGATTTTTTCCATTATTTAAAACAAGATGGTAAAAAGTCTAAAAAATAAGCTCAAATAGAGAGTCTTTAAACTATTTATTAATGGGCGCTATGGCGCCCATTTTTGTATATGATGTTTTTGATTGATTAAAAAGGAATTCAATGAATAATGCATTAATTACCGCCATCGCTTTAGTTTTTATTATTGAGGGGATATTTCCCGCCCTTTTTCCTAATCGCTGGCAAAGTTATTTAAAAAAAATAGCCCGCGAATCTACTGCATCTATCCGTTTAATTGGTTTGTTTTTAATAGCGATAGGTTCGATTATCTTGTTGTTATCTAATTAGTTAATACCAAACAATATTTTTTTTAGTTAAATTAATTATTATTGGTCTAAATAAGCGTTGAAAAAACAAGCGTAATAACTTGGACTCACCTCTTAATTTTGGTAGAATCCTCGCCTAATTTTTTTACGAAATAAAAAACATGGGCAAAAACGTCGTAGTTCTTGGCACTCAATGGGGTGACGAAGGTAAAGGTAAGATTGTTGACTTACTTACCGATAAAGCTAGTTATGTAGTTCGCTATCAAGGCGGGCACAATGCAGGCCATACATTAGTTATCGATGGTGAAAAAACCGTTCTACATTTAATTCCATCAGGCATATTGCGTGAAAACGTAAAATGTTTAATTGGTCACGGTGTAGTGCTTTGTCCTAAAGCACTTATGACTGAAATTGCAATGCTTGAAAGCAAAGGCGTACCCGTACGTGAACGTTTGCTTATTAGTGATGCTTGTCCATTAATTCTTCCTTATCATAACGCTTTAGATATGGCGCGCGAAAAAGCTCGTGGTAGCAAAGCTATTGGGACAACAGGTCGCGGTATTGGCCCAGCGTATGAAGATAAAGTTGCTCGTCGCGGTTTACGTGTTGGTGATTTATTTTGTCCAGAAACATTTGCGGCTAAATTGAAAGAAATTGTTGAGTATCACAATTTTTCTTTAACCCAATACTATAAAGTTGACCCAGTTGATTATGATGAAGTTTTAGCTGATGCTTTAGCTGTTGCAGATACCATTAAAAATATGACGGCAGATATTGCTGAAATATTAGATCAAGCGCGTGTTAACAATCAATCAATTATGTTTGAAGGTGCTCAAGGCACATTGTTAGATATTGATCACGGTACTTATCCGTACGTAACTTCATCAAATACCACCGCTGGCGGTGTTTCTACTGGTTGCGGTTTTGGTCCTCGTCATATCGATTATGTATTAGGTATTACTAAAGCTTATACCACACGTGTTGGTTCAGGCCCTTTCCCGACTGAGTTAGATGACGAAGTGGGTCATCACTTGGGTACTGTTGGTCATGAGTTTGGTGCTACAACTGGTCGTGAACGTCGTTGTGGTTGGTTTGACGCCGTTGCTATGCATCGCGCAGTACAAGTTAACAGCGTAAGCGGATTTTGCTTAACTAAGCTTGACGTATTAGACGGTTTAAAAACGTTAAAAATCTGTACAGCCTATAAAAATGTTGATGGTGAATTGTTTACTGTGCCACCAACAGCCGCTGAAGGTTATGACAAAATCACGCCAGTGTATGAAGAATTACCTGGTTGGACAGAAAACACTTTTGGTTTGCAATCAATAGATGCCTTACCTGCTAATGCCAAAGCGTATATTAAGCGTATTGAAGAATTAACAGGTGTACCAGTAGATATCGTTTCTACAGGCCCTGATCGTAACGAAACGATGATTTTGGTAAATCCCTTTGCTGAATAAGTTTTAGCTTATTAAATTAAAGCTTTATTTGAAGTAAAAAAACCAGCGATAATCGCTGGTTTTTTTATGAGCGTATGATAATTCACAATTAAATTTACACAAATATTTAAAAACTAATCTATATTAACGATTAAACAATTTGGTTATATCAATGATTAAAGTCGACCTAAAAACAGTCATTCTGAATTTTCTTTAGAATTTCTTTTAGTTGGTCATTATGCGCCATCCTAAATAACCTTGTAGATAAATTATACACTTCAACAAATAAGGGTAGTATATGTTTGATCTTAATGATGAAAAAATGGCAGCTGTCGTTTCAAGTTTTCAAGTTCCAGTAAAGCCTGAAATATTAACCGAAATTCAAACATTGATGGAGCAAGATGAGCCTGATATTAATCAATTGGCAACGTTAATATCAAGCGATGTTGGCTTGTCTGCCGCGATTCTTAAAATAATAAACTCCCCATTTTATGGCATGAACAGAAGAATTTCAGAAATTAAACAAGCGGTAATGATGCTAGGAATAAAAACTATTAATGGTTTGGTAACGTCTCTTCTACTAAAAAGTTCATTTAAGGGGGATGCTAGTATTTCATTAGAACGTTTTTGGGATGATTCCGTAGATGTTGCCAATGCGATGACTTTTATTGGTAATAAGATTAAAAACGAAATTCCTATTGATATGCTTTATACCATTGGGCTATTTCGTGACTGTGGCATTCCGATGCTGGCGCTAAAGTATAAAAGTTATAAAGAAATTTTAATTCAAGCCAATGTACACAATATTAATTCTTTGGCTTTAGAGGAAGAGAATTACCGTACTAATCACGCTGTTTTAGGATATTACGTTGCATCGTCATGGAATTTGCCAAAAGGTATCTGTACGTTAATTTTGCGTCATCATGAAGCTAGCTATTTAGAGCAAAACATTGGAGGGGAAGAGCAATTAGCTTTTGCTGCATTGAAAGCTGCTGAGAACATGGTTGAACGAGTTAAACGTTCCAATATATCACCCGATTGGGAATGTATGTCAGGCAGCGTTTTAGACATTCTAGGATTATCACCATCAGATTATGATGATTTAGAAGATGATTTTGCCGATTTTTTTAATTAATCATTGCTAAATTATGTAAATCACAGAAGATTTAAAAAGCTTAAATTTTCTGTGATTTGGTGCAACATGGCTTGAAAATCAAACCAATTGCGCAGTATACAACTGCCAACTTTGCTTTTGTTCAATAAATTTCTGCTTGAAATCTTGATATTGTTTTGCTAAATCTGAGTTTTCAACATCAGCTAACAACTGTTCACGTTTAGCATTAATCAATTGTTTTTTAGTCGCATAATAATCGTTCATTCGAATGATCAGTAAATCATATTCTTGCTGTAAGTTGTGTAGCATTTGTTCAGCATGAGGGTGTGCTTTCAACTTTCGCTGACTTAGTTTTAATGTCATTGCTAATTTTGCTTTTTCAATTTTGTCTTCAGGGCTAACGCGCAATTTTTTGGTGATTTTTAAATATTCACAGCCTTTAATCAACCATTTGGTTGGATCGAACTGCCACCAACGAATACCATTTCGGTAATCATTTTCGAAAATATGATGAAAATTATGGTAACCCTCACCAAAAGTAAAAAAGGCTAAAATTCCATTATCACGGGCAGTATTTTTCTCGGTATAAGTTTGTTTGCCCCAAATATGCGCAAGGGAATTGATAAAAAAAGTGGTGTGATGGCTTAACACTAAACGTAAGAATCCCACTAATAATAAGCTGCCGATCATGTCGCCTGTACTAATGCCAACAACAATAGGCACACCAAAATTCATTAGAATGGTTAGCAGTAAATAATGTTTATGCTGCCACATTACAATAGGATCTTTTTGCAAATCACGGGCGTTACTATAATCAGTGTAACGACTTGCTTGATATTCTCGACACATCCAACCGATATGTGAATACCAAAAACCCATTTTTGCGGAATAGGGGTCTTTATCGTTATTATCTACGTGTTTGTGGTGAATACGATGATCTGATGACCAATGTAAAATACTATTTTGCAAAGCAAAAGCACCACCTAGCGCGCATAATAAGCGTAAGCTCCAATGCGCTTGAAAAGTTTTATGTGACCATAACCTATGGTATCCGGTGGTAATTGACATTCCACAATAGATAAAACTAATTACCGCGGCAGCTATAATAAAGCCACTAAATCCGTGTGTTATTGCCCAATAAGGAACGCCAATGGCGGCAATTAAAAAGGTAGCAATGAATATAGTGACGTTAAGCCAAATAATACGAGGTTTTTTCATTAATATTCCACAGATAAATTAAAATTATATTCAGCGTACACTTGTACACTATTTTGTTATTTTAGCTTACACATCCGTCCAGTCAAGTATGAAAGTTAAATTTAATAGATACTTGTCAATATTTTTTCAGTATCATATTTACAGTTCTCATAAACAGTAAAGTTTAGTGATAAAAATGGTTGGTATAAGAGCACAGCAAAAAGAAAAAACGCGCAGACAATTAATTGATGCGGCATTAAGTCAGTTAAGCGCAGATCGTAGTTTTTCAAGTTTAAGCTTGCGTGAAGTCGCTAAAGAAGCAGGGCTAGCACCTACCTCTTTTTATCGTCATTTTTCAGATATGGATGAATTAGGATTAACTTTAGTTGATGAAGCCGGCTTAACTTTACGTCAATTAATGCGGCAGGCTCGCCAGCGCATAGAAAATGGTGGTTCGGTTATTCAAACCTCGGTTGTTACCTTTATGGAATTTATTGAAAGTAACGGTAATATTTTTCGGTTGTTATTAAGAGAACGCTCAGGTACATCGGCAGCATTTCGAGCTGCGGTAAGTCGCGAAGTGCGCTATTTTACTATGGAGTTATGCGATTATTTACAACATGCGAATCAACTTGATGCTGAAGTTGCCTATTTGCAAGCCAATGCTGCGGTTACTATTGTATTTAGTGCGGGCTCTGATGCCTTAGACGTAGACAAAAGAGAACGCGAAGAACTCAAAGGGCGCACCATAGGTCAATTACGAATAATTGCCAAAGGCGCGCATGATTTTAGTCGTCGTAAAAAAAATCTACTAAAGCAAAAGAATAGCTGAATGCTTGGTTTAATAACCAAATGCAATTTATCTTTTAGTTAAATACACACCACATTCAATATGATCGGTATAAGGAAATTGGTCAAAGAGCGCAAATTTCTCTATTTTATGCGTTTTTACTAATTCAGCTAAATTGCTAAGTAGCGTAATAGGATTACAAGAAATATAAACAATATTGTTAAATCGACTTACAAGTTCCGTGCTATCAGGATCTAAACCAGCGCGTGGCGGATCAACCAACACAGTGTCGTAATTATAGGCCGTTAAATCAAATCCTTCTAAGCGTCTAAATTGTCGCTCACCATTCATTGCTTGGCTAAAGTCTTCACTCGACATACGCACAATATCAACATTATCTAGCTTATTCGTCGCAATATTGGTTTGTGCAGAATGGACTGACGTTTTCGATATTTCAGTGCCTAATACCCGATCAAAATTTTGCGCTAAGGCAATACTAAAATTACCATTACCACAATAAAGCTCAATTAAATCACCACCCAAATCAGCGGTAACTTGCTGTGCCCATAGCAACATTTTTTCATTAACTTTGGCATTAGGTTGGGTAAAGCTATTTTCGACTTGTTGATACGTAAAGGTTTTATTTGCAATCGTTAATTTTTCATAAACAAAGTCGTTATTCAAAATTATTTTTTGCTTGCGGGCACGACCAATAATACCAAGAACGGTAATATTCAGTACGCTTTTTAAATGCTCTTCTAATTCGGTAGCTTGTTGTTGCCATTGTTCATCAAGTTGTTTGTGATAAAGCAAACTGATCAGCAATTCACCACTTAACGTTGATAGAAAATCAACTTGAAATAAACGCTGTCTTAATACTGGCTTCTCGAGTATTGCTAAACGTAATTCTTTCATTGCCTGATTGATTAATAGGCTTGCAACGGGAAAATCATCAACACGAAATTTTTGCTTGGTCTTGCTATCAAACATTATGTAATAAAGATCTTCATCTTGATGCCATAAACGAAATTCGGCCCGTTGGCGATAATTAAGCGGTTCAGATGTTAACACTTCAAATTTAGGTAAATCAAATTCAGCAAATAAATCAGCAATATGCTGTGTTTTTTGTGCAAGTTGCGATGAATAATTATCAGGATGAATATGGCTAAACATGAAAATACCTCAGAGTGTTAGGGCGCAAATTTTAACGGCATCTCGCATTTTGTCTAGTTATTTTAGTGAAGTTTTCCTCAAGTTTATTTTTTAAGCGCCGATATTATAATATTGGTGATAGTGGGGATTAGAACGATGAATGGTATAGGTAATCAATTTGGCTCAGGGCTAGGCTTTAACGATTTTTTTTCTCATGATAAAAAGCCTTTGGCTTTCAATGATCTATTAAAGGATGTATCAAAGAACGACGATCAAAAGCAAAATCTTTCAACTCACGATTTATTAAAATTTGGTGAAGACAAGTTAAAATCATTTTCAGCAGATCACCATTCATCAAACAGAAGCTCAGATATTGGCCTTAAATTAGTTTATCGTTCATTATCGAATCGCTTTGAAAATTTTTCTAACCAAAAACTATCGCCTGAAACGCCTGAAAAAGCCAATAACGATAACACGTTTGATTTTAAAGACGTGGCCAAAAATGTCCTCGATTTTGTCAGCTCAACGCTCAAGGGTGCTAAAGCGAATGGCGCCAGTGATGAAAAAATAGCGAGTTTATTTAAACAAGCACGCACGGGCGTTGAACAAGGATTTAAAGACGCGTTAGACGAATTAGGTGGTATAAATGTACTCGATGATTCGTTAGCCGCAGGCATCAGCCAAAGTCGAGATTTAATTGACCAAGGCATTAATAAATTAGAGCAACAATTGCAACCTAGCCAAGTATCAACTGCGGATAATGGTGATAAATCAAATACAGTGGCTCCTATTCCAATTAATAAGCCAATTACTACGCCAATTAATGCGCCAACTAACTCACCTTCGCAAGCGGCTACTCAAGCGGTGCAAACCAATATTAACTATCAAAGCTATGCTGCTTCTTCATTATCTAACAGCAGTGATTTAAGTATTACTACCGCCGATGGCGATGTGGTTTCTATTTCATTTAGTGATTATAGAGAAAATAGTTCGTCACAGCAGTTCGATTATGCAAGTAATGGCAACGGTGAACAATTTGGCGTGCAAAGCTCGCAATCTTCATATCGTGAAACTAACTTTTCATTTTCAGTCAATGGTAATTTAGATGAAGGTGAGAAAAAAGCCATTGGCGATTTACTGAATAGTATCAGTAAAATTGAAAAATCATTTTTTAATGGAAATCTCGATAAAGCCTTTAAGCAAGCGCAAAAGTTGGGGTACGACAGCAGTGAATTAACGGGGTTTAGCCTCGATTTGCAACAAACGCAAACCTCAGTAGTTAGCCAAGCTTATAGTGAAGTTTCACAATTTAATGATAATCCGCATGCCGATGAAATAGCACATCACATTCAACCGGTAATAGATTTTGCAAACCAATATCAACAGGCGAATAATCAAGCCGACCGTTTGTTTGGTAATAATGATAACCAAATGAAAAATTTGTTAGACAGTGTCTTTAATGCTGAATTTGGTCAACAACAAGATATGTTAGATAGGCTTAACAGCTTTTTAGAAAAACTAGCTTAACGGCGTATAAAGTAGGGGATTGCGACTAACACAATGCCCACAATAACTAGCATTAAAACATTGGGCATAAAATACGGGAATACAAACAATGCTAAACCTGTGCACAAGGGTACAATCGCGCGTTGTTTTTTCCCATAGATAAAAAATCCCATGCCGATGCCTCCAAAAAGCACACTCCAAAGCATAATTGCGGTACTGTCCATTTTGTAAACCTCAAGTAATTCTGTTTTTTCTAAGCTGCTAAACAAACTTAGAGCGGCTAATTGATATAATCAAATAAGTAACTTCAATCTACTGTTTTAATTTCTATTTAATTGGCTGTTTAATTGAGACGCCAGCAACTTCAATAACCGAATTAGCGTTGGCACGTTCAATAATTTTAACTAAAGACGTTTGAATAACCTCGCTTTCTCTAGCATCCGTTTTACTCGCAAAGCGCTCTTCTTGAACGTCTCCACCTTCTTCTAAGGTAAACTGCACAATTACTTCAGTTGCACAATCAGCACTTTCACCAAAGTACGCTAAAGTTATTTGAGGATAGCCCTTAAATCCTTTTTTAACTTGCTTAGCAATGCGTTTTTTAGCTTTATCTACATGCATATTAAACCCTATAAATTATTGAAACTGAAAGTTAACGCAAAAAATAATAACATAAATATAGTAATGCGTATTTAGGCCACATAGAACAAAACAAACTCTAAAAGTAGCATCAATGATATGATAAAGGCATTGTACGCCTTAATCATTAGCGAACCATGAAAGATTGTAATCAATGCGGTAAATGTTGTATTAAATATGGAGGCGGCGATCTTTCGGCAACAAAAGAAGAAATTGATTTATGGGAAATATTTAACCCTGAAATATTCAAATTTGTTAAAAATAACGAAATATGGTTCGAACCAGAATCCGGGGTTAGATTTGAAAGATGCCCTTTTCTTGAAATAGAACCTAAAAAAGACCCGCTAGCCCCAAACCTATACACCTGCAGTATTTATTTAAATAGGCCAGAAGATTGTCGTCATTACCCTAGCTTAATTTCAGAAATGATTAGAGACGAATGTGAAATGATAGAAATAACCGACATATCAAAACCAGAGCAAGCTCAAGTTAAACTTGATTTATTGATGAGAGATAGCCGACCTTCAAATTTTTCTTAGTGTAAATTTATATATTTTGTCATCGTTGGAATAATAATGACTATCCATGTATTTCAGATATAAAAAAGCCTGACCCGAGGGTAAGATTAAAATAAATATAAGTATTTGATAAATATTATGTTTATTGCGCATTGCATTCTAAATGCTATTTAAAATAAATTACATATCAAAGATATTTAGAGATATGTAAACAATATATCGTCTTTAAAAATAATACTTTCACTTTATAGTGTTTTCTGTTTTTAAAGTAAATCAATCCTACCGTCAGTGAAAGCCACAAGGTAGATATGAACTTCAATATAGTGATACTTGATTACATTTTATATAATAGCTAATTATAGTCACTTGTATGTTAAATTTACGCAAAACTAGTTTCTTTCTCTTGGTTGATAACATATTGAAATGAAACTGATGACCTTTTTGCCCCGTGACTTCTCGCTTTTATTTCACCAAGCTTAATAGCTGAAAAAAAACCATTTTGGTTTACTAAAGTAACAATTTCATTAGTATTAGGAGTTCTTGACCTTGAGGTATAGTCAAATTCTGAGGCGTCTTTTATTTCGGTAAAAGACGTAGCGCCATATGCTAAAGCAATGCCTTCAATATTGGCAGGATCATTATAAATATGTATCGAGCCATTACTTGCGCCAGAAAAATTCAACTCAAATTGCATGCTACCTGAGCCAATCATGTAACTGCCATTATGATTGTCATAATCAAATTCAACTTCGCCGCTAAAGTGAGGATTAGAATATTGGCTCGCACTACTCGCAATAGATGAGGCTATTGGACTTTCAGATTTCTCAAATGGGTTTTTACCCAATGCTGGCCTAGCTTTAATTGATTCTCCATGTATTTCCTTTATTAATGCTGAATATGATTTTTCATATTCAGTTTCATTACGGAAATCTATGTAAAGTTTGGTTTGAAGGAATATAGGAGTTACTTTGGGTTCATTGTTACTCTTTATGAGGGGGATAATTTTTTCAGAGTTTATATTGAGCATCAACTCTGAGGTTAAAATCATTTTTTCATACCCCACGCCACCAGAACCCGCATTTGCTTTAGCTACATATGTCTCTGAACAAATACAGATCACTCTGTCTACTTCTGTTAATCCACCTTCCATGAAAGATGGTAAGTCACCACCTAACCTTAAATCCCATTGATCTAGGATTATATCGACACCATTTTTTACCAATCTTGTGGCAAAATTTAATACCCATTCTTTATGGTCTTCATTATCGTGAGAGTATGAGATAAAACATTTAGGGACTAGACTCATGAACATTCCTTTTCACATAACAGTTAAATTAAGCAGATATATGCCATTTTTTTGCCGAAAATATATCAATATGATAAATATTGATTCTAAACTTTATATTTTCACTTTCGCATTATCAACCAATTATATTATTTATAATAATCCATTGATTGATTGGTTGATTGATTGGTTGAGTTTCCTTATTAATGGTGGAATCCAAATATAGCTTTGTAATTTATGATTAGTACAGTTATTTACAGCACTTCAAGTAAAAGCAAACTGCGTTTGCTTTTTCTAAGCGCCAACTTAAAAATCGTATCATTATCTTTAAATGCTGAAGGGGTATAACTCTTATGCTCCATAACCTTTCAGACATAAAAAAGCCTTACCCGAGGGTAAGGCTTGAAATGCTCGCTGTACGGTCTTGTTAAACAAGATTCTTATTGTTGTTATTAACTAGCGCAGGCATTTTATAGCAAATGAATTTTAACGAAGCAAACACTTTAATAGAGCATAAACTCGACGATTTTATTCGTATATGTCGTCTTTTTACACGAATTTCGTGTAACTTGCTGATAAGTTAGCAACTTGTTTTATGAAAATTTCTTTCTTAATGATTAAAAATAATTTTGCATTTTAATGGTCGATTTTTAAAATTATCCTTGAAAGCGCTTACTCTTCATCAAGTTCTTCTAACCAATCAAGGTAACAATCAAAAAATAGTGTCCAAAAGTTTTTGTTACCAGAAAGCTTAATTAATTTATTCTTTAAGAGTGTTAATTGGCTTTTATCCGTTAAGGTTGAATCTTCAGGAATAAATTGCACATCGTGTTGATGGCTTGCCGTATTTAATAGCTGTAAACATTGTATAAATTGCGATAAAGAGCCAGCAACAGGTTCAGCTTGCCAACCGTTATCGGTGATCATTGCCGTAAATACTGGCGATTTTGGTTGTTCAACGTCTATAAAATAAGGATCGCCTAATTCAGTATCGCTTGCTATTACTACCCAATTACCTTGCCAATTAGCGGCTTCTTCACTGGGAAGTGGGGTATTGTCAGGCTTCATACTAAAACCGTGTTGTGCATTCCTTAAGTCAGTTTCAGTAAGGGCTAATTCAAAACCTTGCGGGCCAAAAAACACTTTAGCTTGTCCTAAAGTTTTAAGGCTATTTAATAATTGGGTTGGTGTCATCAGTAATATGTTCCAGTGTTTTTTAGGCGATATTTTATATTGAAATTAGTTAACTCGCGGATAGCCATAATGTTAACTTGTTTTCACCCACTTCTCTTTTTTTATCGTCGTCATAGTGCTTGCTATACAAAAATAAAATATCGGCTTTACCGTCATTATTAAAATCTTTCACTTCAGTTCGTACACTTTTAGGCAGCGAAATATCATAGTCTGCACCACGTTTGGCGAATAAACGTTTACCGGTTGAACCGATATAAATGGTAAATTCATCATCATCTGTTTTAAGTATCAAGTCGTTAATGCCGTCACCATTAAAGTCTTCTATATCGGTTAATACCTCATTATTGCTATCGGAATTAATGGCAATTTCAACTTCATTTTTATAAATAGGTTTTTTGGCAAACGTGCCATTTTTGCCTAAAGTATAAAAACGTAAATCCATATTTATGGTTCCCGACATTGCAGACATCATAGTACCTAAACCCATTTCAACGCTTAAAGTGTAGTAGTCTTTTAAACCATCACCATTAACGTCTTTGAATTTAATCATGCCTTCGCCATTAAAGGTTGCTTTGCCGTCAGCCTCTTTTTTGTAATTCATTATGCCTTTATCTATAAAGCCGTAGCGTACTTGTAATACATTGGTTCTTGACATCATGCCATCTCTAACTGACTCTTTAGTAACAATATCAACCAAGCCATCTCCGTTAATATCTTCAATGGTTTCAAGTTTTACAAATGGGCTTTTTACTGCTTGATTTTTTTTAGCTGGGGAGTTTTTATTCTCTAAATGGGCATTTAAATTAATGCTGAGCGGTTCTAGATTAAATGAATTTTGATTATTTTGGGTATAAACACTTAGTTGATCATCTATTTGAAAGGCAATGTCTTTTTTATTATCTTGATTAAAGTCAGCATGGTAGAAATTTTGTGGTGTAAATAAAAGCCCATTCCCTGACTTTTCAATTCGAGGTGAAACAGCGAATACTTGATGCGCGAAACTCCCATCAGCATTTTGTAAATAAACGTGGGTTTTATCTAAACTGTAGGTAATAAAGTCGCTTAAACCGTCTTGATTAAAGTCTTGAACAAATTCGCCAAAGTTAACCTCGCCTAAACCCGTTTCGAAAGCACTTTGATACTTATATAAAGTATCAACAGCCAATAATTGCGTTAAGGTTTTGCTTTCAATGTTATAAGACATCACGGCATCACTTGTTAAATAAACTATTACGTCTGTAGCTTGATTTGCCAATTTTGCTTGATTAAAAAACTGTGCATTTTTAGGGATTTCAATAATTTTAGCTTTTGTTGTTAAGCCATTTTTTGCTATGTGCGGATAGTAACTAAAACGATTTTGGTCATTTATTAGCAAATCGACATCGCCATTTTTATCATTCAAATATAACAATTTACCTGTGATTTTTTGCTCAGTAGCTTGTTGTGATTTAGCAAAATTTAATTTGTTAGCTTTTGCTAAAGTGAGTGGTGAAACTAACGAACTTAATAATAATGCCGCCGTTATGGTTGTTATTTTTGACATGTTAATCCTTTAAAAAGTTTTTTATTTCCTTGTTAATTAATTTTAACAAGAATTTATTTATACTATTGATTGCAAATATTTTATAAAGTTCAAACTAATAGACCAAGTTAAAAACTGTAACAATTCCCCAGTTATAGGTTTTCTTAGCGCGGCTGAGTGGTAAAGAACTTAATCAACTTGATATTATATTAGCAATTTGATCGGGGTCATGGATTCAAATTAAAGCTGGTGGTAGAATGCTGTCTTTCTTATTGTTCTCAACGAGTTTGAGATATTGTTACTGGCAGAATTATTGATGACCGAATTAAAAAATGACCGCTATTTACGAGCTTTATTAAAACAACCTGTTGATTACACTCCTGTATGGATGATGCGTCAAGCTGGTAGGTTTTTACCTGAATATCGCGAAGTGCGTGCGCAAGCAGGCGATTTTATGTCATTGTGCCGTAACACTGAATTAGCTTGTGAAGTAACTTTGCAACCTGTTAGACGTTTAAAAAACGATGCAGCAATACTTTTTAGTGATATTTTAACTATTCCTGATGCTATGGGTTTAGGTTTATATTTTGAAACCGGCGAAGGTCCAAAGTTTGAACGCCCAATTACCTGTAAAGCCGATGTTGAAAAAATTGTTGTACCCGATCCTGAGGGCGAATTACGTTATGTAATGGACGCTGTTCGTATGATCAGAAAAGAATTAAAAGGCGAAGTGCCTTTAATTGGCTTTTCAGGTAGCCCTTGGACATTAGCAACGTATATGATTGAAGGTGGCAGTAGTAAAGCGTTCACTAAAATTAAAAATATGATGTATAGCGAGCCACAAACCTTACATTTATTATTAGACAAATTAGCTGATTCAGTGATCAGTTATTTAAATGGTCAAATTGCGGCTGGCGCGCAATCGGTAATGATTTTTGATACGTGGGGCGGTGTATTAACGCCACGCGATTATAAAGATTTTTCTTTACAATATATGGCTAAAATTGTTGATGGCTTAACGCGTCATAATGACGGTCGCCAAGTTCCCGTTACCTTATTTACGAAAAATGGCGGCATGTGGATTGAAGCGATTGCTGCAACTGGTTGTGACGCAATTGGCTTAGATTGGACTATTGATATTGCCGACGCTAAAGCGCGTGTAGGTGATAAAGTTGCTTTACAAGGTAATATGGACCCGTCAATACTATATGGTTCTAAAGAGCGTATTGAACAAGAAGTAGCAACTATATTAAAAGGCTTTGGTCATGGTGAAACCGGCCATGTATTTAATTTAGGACATGGTATTCATCCTGATGTTGAACCTGAAAAAGCGGTGCATTTTGTCGAATGTGTACACCGTTTAAGTAAGCCATATCACGGTTAATTAACCTTAGTTATCATAACTAATAGTTTTTAACTTCTAGCGCAATGTTGATCTATAAATTCAGATCAACATTGGTGCTTTAAAAAGAAAAATAATCCTACAAAATTTCAATATAGTGACTTTTGGCACTAATCCTAAATCTGCAAAAATAATAATATCATTAGCATTAAAAAACGTTATCAACGAGAGAATATTAAAATGCTTACTGAAATTATTTCGCGCACACCAACTTGGGTTTTTGTTTTATTTTTTACTTTGGTATTTTTAGGTTATCGCCAATCTAAAACTAGAAAGGTTAATTTACGAACTTTGCTGATATTGCCCATTGCCATGACAATATTTTCAATCATTGGGGTGAAAAGCGCATTCAACCTACAAATATTTAGCATTGTGGCTTGGTTTGTTGGCTTAACAATAAGTTATTTTGTATGTAATCAACTGTCATCCAAAAAAGCAGAATATCTATCTGAAGATGAGCAATTTGAAATCCCCGGTAGTTGGTTACCGTTAATTTTAATGATGGCTATTTTTTGGGTAAAGTATATTGTCGCGGTTTTGCTGGCAAAAGAATTGGCGGTTACTGAAACGGTTAGCTTTATTGTTAGCGTAAGTTTTATTTACGGCACGTTTAGTGGCATATTTGCGGCACGCGCAAAGGGATATTTACAAGCGAAAGTATTGGTATAAAAAAACCACCGTTAAGGTGGTTTTCGTTGGTTATAAACAATTGAATGTGTCTATCGTAATTTTAATTGTCTTGAGGTTAAGGCAATTAGTGCAACCAAAAAGATTAATATACTTGACGGTTCAGGTACTTGGGTCGGAGAATTACTGGTAGGGAGCAAGCCTTGTTGATTTACGACTGGTTTTGGTGTTTTTTTAACTAAATAAGTTGAATAAGAAATATTGCCTGTATTTAACAAGTGATTATAGTTACTACTAAAATCCAAGCCATAAAGATTTGGGTTTACACGGTAAACACCCATCATGCGAATAATGCTGTTTTCATCTTTGTATAAACCATACGAAACACGATTATTAAAAGAACCAAATAAATTAGAAAAATTTATCGCCAAATCCTTCAAGTTACCTGTAATACTGCCAGCATAACCACCGGCATTAAAAACGGGCTTACCAAACACGGATTCAAATAATGTTTCAACTTCGTTATTGGTTGCATAACGGTAATTAGAGTCAAAATCTAAGGCTGCGCTATAACTCAGGCCATGAGTGAGTGTTAAATCTAGCCATTCTAAACCCGTATTTTGATCCAGAACTGCTAAGTTATCACCAGCATTTAAATAATCAGCGTTAATTAAAGTTGCTGAAGAAAGAGGGCTATACATTGTGCAAAGCAATATTAATGAAGCACTGTATTTTTTTAATAATGTAATTATCATTGTGAGTGTTTAACCTTTGTTTTTTATTATTATTACCTCCAATCCCTTGTGTTCCTTGGTTTATGTATTGCGATTAATACCAATATCGCTTAATTTCTAATGTTATCCTTAAAAAGTGCTGCATTATAAACAACTTAATAAAGTAATTAACAGTATATTTTTAAATTATTCACATAATTAATAGTTTTTTTAACCATAAATGCAGTTATTTCCTTTTATTTTAATAAAAAGGAAATAATAGTTTTAAAACATCTGGTTATTTTTAGATTGTTTATTTGAAAGACTCGTAATTGCTTATTCTTGATCTTTTTTAACTGAAAAGGTTGCTTCAAGTTCAGCAATTTTTGCTTCCATTATTGCTAGTTTTTCACGTGTTTTAATCAATACTTGAGTTTGCACATCGAACTCTTCACGTGTTACAACATCAAGCTGGGCAAGTTTTCGTTGTAATACCGTTTTCGTTTTCTCTTCGATGTCGTTAGCAATATTTTTAACACTTGGTGGAATAGCGTCGGTAACTTGTTTAGCAATTTCTTCAATTTTTTTAGCGCTGATCATTATTTTTTACTCATAAAAGTTTTCTATTAACCATTTTAAAGCATTTAGTTATTTTGCCAATCATTAAAAACAGGTAAAATCAGCCTCCCTTTATTTTTAAATACTAATAACTGATGAAATTAAACCCGCGCCAAGAAGAAGCTAAAAAATATGTTAGCGGTCCCTGCTTAGTTCTAGCAGGCGCTGGTAGTGGGAAAACAGGGGTTATTTGTCAAAAAATTGCGTATTTAATACAGCGTTGTGGTTACAAGGCAAGGAATATTGCGGCAGTAACTTTTACCAATAAAGCGGCGCGCGAAATGAAAGAACGTGTAGGTCGCACTTTGGGACGAGACTTAATTCGTGGCTTAGTGGTTTCTACTTTTCATTCTCTTGGTTTAGATATAGTACGCCGCGAGATTAAAACACTGGGTTATAAACCCGGTTTTACCTTATTTGACGATCAAGATTCACTCGCTTTACTAAAAGAACTCACCATTGAAGAACTTGACGGTGATAAAGAGTTGTTAAGCCAGTTACAAATGCGTATTTCTAACTGGAAAAACGATTTATTACTCCCCGATACTTTGCTCAAGCAAGACAACAGTGCAAGTTATGATGAAAACCACGCGCTATTTGCCGAATTTTATCAGCGTTATCAGCAGCACATGCGTGCTTATAATGCTTTAGATTTTGATGATTTAATTTTAATACCGACCTTACTTTTACGTAATTTCCCTGAAGTTCGCCAACGCTGGCAAACAAAAATTCAGTATTTATTAGTAGATGAATATCAAGACACCAATGCCAGCCAATATGAGTTAGTTAAATTAATTACGGGTGAACGCGGTAATTTAACGGTGGTTGGCGACGATGATCAGTCTATTTATTCGTGGCGTGGCGCCAAACCACAAAACTTAGTGTTGTTGGGGCAAGATTATCCACAGCTTAACGTAATTAAGTTAGAACAAAATTATCGTTCGAGTGGACGCATTTTAAAATGTGCCAATATTTTAATTGCTAATAATCCCCACGTGTACGACAAAGCACTGTTTAGTGAGCTACATTACGGCGTTGAGTTGCGAGCAATTCAAGCCAAAGATGAAGTGAACGAAGTTGAACGTATTATTGGTGAACTTATAGGGCATCGATTCTTAAACAAAAGCCAATACAAACAATATGCGATTTTATATCGAGGTAATCACCAATCGCGATTGCTTGAAAAAGCGCTAATGACCAACCGTATACCTTACAAAATAAGTGGCGGAACCTCATTTTTTTCACGTGCAGAAATTAAAGACATGATGGCGTATTTACGCTTGTTGGTTAATCCAGACGACGACAATGCTTTTTTGCGTATTGTTAATGTACCAAAACGTGAGTTAGGACCAGCAACGCTGGAAAAACTAGGTACTTATGCCAATATGCGCCATGTTAGCTTGTTTGCGGCTAGTTTTGAGTTAGGGCTTGAACAAACACTCAATGGTCGAGCACTTGAAAAATTACAAATGTTCAGTCGTTGGATTGTTGAATCTGCTGATAACGCCATGCGCGGAGATACGTCTGGCGTTTTACGTACCATGGTGCGCGCGATGAATTATGAAGATTATCTTTATGATAATTCAACCAGTGCGAAAGCGGCTGAAATGCGCATGAAAAATGTTACTGAATTATTTAGTTGGGTTAACCAAATGCTTGAAGGATCGGATATGGAAGAGCCGATGACTTTAGCGCAAGTGGTTACCCGTTTAACATTGCGCGATATGATGGAACGCGGTGAAGATGATGACAATAGCGATCAAGTGCAATTAATGACCTTGCATGCTTCAAAAGGATTAGAGTTTCCGTTTGTCTTTATGATCGGCATGGAAGAAGGGCTATTACCTCATCAAAGCAGTATTGACGAAAATAATGTTGAAGAGGAACGTCGTCTTGCTTATGTTGGTATAACTCGTGCCCAACGTGAGTTAATATTTACTTACGCTAAAGAGCGTCGTCAATATGGCGAACTTATTCGTACGGAACCAAGTCGCTTTTTACATGAATTACCACAAGATGATTTACTTTGGGAAACAGATAAAAAAGCGCCTTCAAAAGAAGAAAAACAAGAGAAGGGTAAAACCGGCGTCGCCAATTTACGTGCGATGATGGAAGCTAAAAAGAATCAACTTAACTCGTAAAAGAATTCAGCTAACATTGCATTTACAACCGTAGGTCTTTACTCTTACAGTTATTATAATAAATTTAATCAAATTGATATCATTCGCGCACAGGGAATTTAAATGGCTATTATCCGAAAAGTAACTATTGCACTGTTTTGTCTCACTTTATTTGCGTGTAGCGACAAAAGTGCAGATGAATATTTAAGCTCAGCAAAAAGCAAAATTGCAGCAAAAGATTACAAAGCAGCGAGCATTGAATTAAAAAACGCTATTAAGCAAACGCCAAAACTTGCCGAAGCACGATTTTTGTTAGGTAAAGTGTATTTACAATTGCATCAATATCAGAATGCTGAAAAAGAATTCAACCGAGCATTAAAGTTTGATTATCCGGCTAGTGAGGTTGTGCCATTACTATCTCAGTCTTATCAAAAAACGGGTGCTGATAACGCACTGATCAAGCTTTCTCATAAACAAAAAGGTTTAACTACGGCGCAAGCTACGCAGGTGGCATTTTATAAAATACAAGCTTTTGTTAAGCTAAAACAAAATCTTAAAGCAAAAGCGCTAATTAAAGAAATCAAAAGTTTTAAAACCACATCACCCTTTAAAGATTTGGCGTTGGTTTATGCTTTATTAATAGATAACCGCTTGGAAAAGGATCAATCTAAAAACATCAACACCGCATTATTGCAACTAGAAAATATTTTATCAAAACACCCCAAACAACCTGATGCGTTAAAATTAAAAGCGAATATACTGCTTAATCAATCTCATGGTGATAAAACTAAAATAGAGCAAGTGATTGCTATTTATCGTAATTATGTCAAATTTTATCCTGATGATATTGAAACAACGTTTATTTTCGCGCGCTTACTTACCGATGCAAATCATACCGTTGAAGCAGAGCCTTTGGTTGATAAATTATTAAAAATAAACGGTAAAAACATGCTGTTAAACCAATTAAAAGGTTTGGCACGCTTTAATGCAAAAGATTCTAAAAATGCCTTGTTATATACAGAGAAGGCGATTCAGTTAAATCCCGAAGATATTGCATTACGGTTAGTGGCTGGTATAAGTGCATATTTAGAGAAAAATTATCAAGTTGCTAATCAACATTTATCGTTCATTGCCGATCAATTGCCACCCTCTCATGAAGCATTACGAATACTTGCTTCAAGCCAATTACAATTAGGTTTAACGCTAGACGCGAATGAAACATTGGCTAAGCTTGATCATGCTAACAGTAAAGATTCCACATTATTTTCTAGTGTCGGCTTGGCCTTAGTTGAAAGTGGTGAGGTGGTTAAAGCAAAGGAAATTCTTAAAAAATCGCCTAAAGTTGATGAATCAATAAAAAACAATTCGGAAGAGTTAGTCCGTCTAGGTTTATTAAAATTATCCCTTAACGATATATCAGGTATTATTAATCTTGAAGATGCATTAGCTAAAGCGAAAACAGATAAAAGTACGAAAAATACTGCACAAATCCCACTTGAACAAACTTTAGCAACGGCTTATTTATCGAGTGGTCAATTAGACAAAGCCTTGGCCTTGTCTAAACGATGGAAAGCAGATCAACCTAAAAATGTACAAGCTTATTTTGTTGCGGGCTTAGCTTACATAAAACTTAAAGAGGTTGAAAAAGCTAAAGTTGAATTAAAGCAATTATTAGTAATCGCTCCCACTAATATTCAAGCTAAAATGGCACTTTTAAGTTTAAATTCTAAAGAAAACAGTCGTCTGCAGAATGAAAATGCCCTTAACGCAATATTAAAAATACAGCCTGATTATGTACCGGCACTCATTCAGCTTTATGCTTTAGCAAAAGATTCAGTAAAGACTAAAGATGTTGAAAGTCGTATAGTAAAGCGCATAAAATTAGCTCCAGAAAATGTAGATTTGCAAATAGCTTTAGCTAATATTTACCTTAACGAACAACGTTTTAATGAGAGTACTGTTTTACTCGAAGCGCTTAAAATACGAAATGAAAAACCAGCGCCGTTTTGGCAATTACTTGGGCGAAGTTATGTTCAGCAAAAAGCTTACGATAAAGCTCGAGCTCTCTATCAAGAATGGTTAACGAAAGACCCCAAGAACAGAACGGCTATGATCGGTACCATTGTTGCCTTGGATAGTGAAGGTAAGTTTAAGAAAGCGTTATCACTTACTCAAAAATACTTAGCAAAACGCGGTGAAGACGCACAGGTTCAATTGTTGCAAAGTTATTTATTGGTAATGAATAATGAATTTGAACAAGCACAACAAAGTTACGATAACCTACCTAAAGCTGTATTAGATTTACCTTTCAGTAAAGGTGTACTCGGCCAATTACAACTACATAACAATAATATAACATCGGCTTTAGTAAATTTAAAAAGCGCATACCAAGCAACACCAAACTCTAGAAATGCGCGTTTAGTGATGTTTGCATTTTATAAATTAAACCAAAAAGAGAAGGGACAGCAATTTTTACGCAATCATGTTAAAAATCATCCTCAAGATCAAGCTAGCTTAATGCAATTAGCCAATGAACAATTACAGAGAAATACTGAACAAGCGTTTTCAAGTTATCAAAAGGCTATTAAATTAAATCCAAATAATGGCGTAGCTCAAAACAATTTAGCTTTTTTATATATGCAACAAAATAAATTAGAATTAGCATTAAAGCACGCACAACAAGCGTTAAAAGCAATGCCTAATGATGAAAATGTATTAGATACCTTAGGGCAAATATATTTTTTAAAGCAAGATACAAAAATGGCGTTAGATTATTTGAGCAAAGCTGTCGCGATAGAAAAGGTTAGTGGAAAAGAAGTAGCGGATGAAATTTATGTAAATTATATTAAAGCGTTACTTCTTAATGGTAAAAAAACTTTAGCGGAACGAAAAATAGCGCAAAGGAAAGTAACCAATAAAAAATCACAAGTGATATTAGCTTCTCTTAAAGAAAAATTTAAGCTTAAAAGTTAAAATAATCAATTTGGCAAACGGCTATTAATTCGGTAAATAAACTTGATAACAAACATAGACAAATTGCTGCATAATCCTGATTTATGCTGCATTACTTTAGCAGGAAACTTGGTAAGCGAACCGCAAATTCGGTACCAAGCTAATCCTGTGTTAGCGATAGCTGATATTACTATAGCCACCCATAGCCGTTGGTATGATAAAGCAAGTAATAGCTATAAAGAATGGACAAATTATCATCCGGTAAAAGTGGTTGGTGATGTAGTCGAAAAGTCTTTGTTACATGCAGAAAAAGGTCAAGTGGTGTTAATTCAAGGGCACTTAAGCTTTCAAAAAGCTAATGCAAATAAAGCGAGTAAAGAATTATTGTTAGCTTCCTTTGTGAAAGTGTTTACTAAAGGGTATAGCCAAGAGATAAACCAGTTTAATGGTAGCGGTAAACTGGTTTCAAACTTTGTTCTTAAAACCACTGAAAATAATAAAATGTTTGCAGAAGCAACACTCAGCATAACGCAACAAACGCAAACTGCACATAATCAACAAAAGCATATTTTTACAATTGAACGACCTATACATGTATGGGGCAAACAAGCGCAGTATTTAAGTGAAAACGCAAAAGTTGATGATAATTTAATTATTGAAGGGAAATTAAATTCCTTAAAAAACGCTGAAAAAACTCAATTTATTGAAGCTAAACAAATTATTTTGTCAAAAGAATTAAAATAAACTAATTTTAATAATATTAAATTTACTTATTTAGTGGGGAAAAATGCAAAAAGGATTCCAGAATACAAGACGGTATAAAAGGTATTTAAAAAGCGTTTTTTTCCTGATGTTTATACTGTTATTTGTTGAAAATGTATTACCAATTGCCCGCGCTCAATCCGAGCCTAATGAGGTAAGCAAAACCGATAAGAACAAAAATGGCTCTGTAAATGAGCCCCAAAAAGTAAAAAGCGAAACCAAAACACCAAACAAAGTTTCTTCTAAATCGGCAAAATCGCAAAAAAAACCATTAAAAAAATTAGCAAATAAAATCTCGGATGAAGAAAAAATTCATCCGATTATTTTCTTTTTTGTTGTTATATTGATATTACTTATTTCCTCTGCTTTAGCTTATTTTTGGTATTACAAAAACTCAGCGAAAGCGAAGCTGAAAAAAAATTATAACCGTTTTGAAGTTAACGAAAGTACACACAACTATTATTATTTTCTCGTCATCAAGCGGAAGCTAAACAGGTTATAGAAGTTAAATCGATTAGCGAATGCAGTGTTTATTTAAATGAAAAGCTAATCAATCAAATTAACCTGCAAAGTTGCTTTAATAATAAAGTTGAAAGTGCCTTACGTGATAATTTTGAACGAGAGCATCGGCACAAATTGATGAATAAAACTAGCCGTCATATAAGACTAACTATTAAACAAAACAAAATTAAAACGCCTCTTCAAATTAGTCTTTATATGCGTGAAGGAAGTAATCGTTTAACCAAATTGAGTTATAAAGAAAGCATTGAGCAATTAATTAACTGGTGTTGGTACTTTAATACTATATCGCATCCGCAGAATACTGAGAAAAGAAGAATTACTGTCCATCAAGATCGTGTCCATCTGAGTCATAACGAAAAGGTTGTCATTGCTCGCCAAGAAAAGAAGTTAATCGATAAGGTACTGTCATCGAAAAGTGTTCAAGAAGATGTCGATAAGACTCAAGCAGAAAAAAATATTGATAATACAGCAGTGAGTATTGCCGCTGAACTTAAACAATTGGTATCAATGCAACAGCAAGGTTTTCTGTCGGTAGATGAATTTAATCAAGCAAAAAAGAAGTTATTAAACAATTAAGCCTCAATAACAAAGTGTTATTGAGGCTTAATTAGTGCACAGACAACTTAATCATCGTTGAAGTTAAGGTGCTGTTATCAGAACCTGTATCTAATTGAATAATTACTTACAGATGTTCTTGTTTAAACCTTACAACGCTAATAAATAATTAATAATATTTTTAAAATCTTGCTCGGTATCTTTTTTATTCAGTGCTTGCATATTTATACGGTATTTACCATTAACGATAATGGTTGGAACACCTGTTAAAGCACCTTTTTTAGCGAAAAAATCTTGATTCTTTTTCATTTTTTTAGCTTTAGCATTAACCATAAAACTTTTCATTAATTTATCAAATTTACCGCCGTCAACACCATTTAGTACAAAGACATTACGAATATCTTTTTCTGAACTAAAGCTTGCTCGTTGTACATGAATATAATTAAAAATGGCTGAAATTAATTTATCTTTGTTAGGTAGTTGTTCTGCCACCGCTAATGCTTTCGATAGCATGCCTTGAATTTCAGGAGTTGTAGCACGTAAAAAATCAACATGGTTACGGATAAAATTAGTATTTTTAGGTAGATCTTTTCTTACTTTGGCGAAAAATGGTTCGAAACGAAAACAGTGAGGGCAGTAAAAAGAAAAATATTCTCTTACTTCAGGTACCATAGTAACGCCTTCGTTTACTGTGGTGTATTGCTTTCCTTCTTGATATTTGGCGGCAGAAGCAAAAATGGGTAGTAACAAAATCAAAACTAAACTTGCAAATTTTCTCATTATTATTTTTCCTAAACTATTTGAATATATTGTTTAATAAGCATAATACCAATAAATTAAAAGGTAGGCATTAAGCTTAATGGTGGTTCTTGTAATGCTGAAAATTGTTCTTTAAGCATTAATATTTGTTGTTCCCAATACTTTTCGCTATTAAACCAAGGGAAATTCCGTGGAAATGCAGGATCTTGCCAGCGCTTACATAACCATGCCATATAATTTACCACGCGCATAGTACGCAATGATTCTATCAAATTAAGTTGCTGTGGTTCAAATGAAAAAAACTCTTCATAACCGCTTAACATGGTATCTAATTGTAACAATTTTTGTTGTCTATCGCCGGAGAGCATCATCCACAGGTCTTGAATGGCCGGGCCCATTTTACAATCATCTAAATCAACAAAATGTGGTCCTGCGTCTGTCCATAGTATATTCCCAGCGTGACAATCGCCATGTAAGCGGATGATATTGCTGGTTTGATATTGCTCTGTTGCAATATCGATAACTTGATCAAGTACTGTAAAAAAGGCGGTATTTAATGATTGCGGTACAAAACCTGATTCAGTAATTAATGCTCTAGATTGAATTAACATTTCATCGCTTGAAACAGTTGACCTATACGAAAAAGTTTTTGTTGCACTGACCGCATGAATTCGGCCTAAAAATCGCCCCATCCATTCTAATTGGTTTAAATTGTCGACCTCGAAAATTCGCCCACCACGACAAGGAAAAACAGCAAATAAATAATCGGCATGTTCAAATAAACTATTACCCTTGATAACTAACGGGGCAACTATAGGTAATTCGTGCTCAGCAAGCTCTAGAGCAAATTGATGTTCTTCTAAAATTGTGTCTTTAGACCATCGTTGTGGGCGATAAAATTTGGTCACAAATCGTTGATTGTTATCATCATTAAATTGATAAACACGATTCTCATAACTGTTAAGGGCGAGTAAACCGCTAGCAACAGAAAAGCCCGCGCTTTCAAGGCCGTCGATTATTAAATCAGGGGTTAATAAAGAAAAATCGAAACTTGCCATAAACATCATGCATTTAATAAAAATATGCCTGAGTTTAACAGAAAAAAGCCACCAAATATTTAAAATTGGTGGCTGTTATGAATATTTATAAAAGAGAAAATTTTCTCTATTTATAAATTAAAATAATAAAATTAACGTTTATTAAAAAAGCGACTGTCTTGGATGATTTCCACATCATCATTCCCAGATGTTTCTTTTACAATAAATTGGATATCTGTCATATAATCTTTTAGTTCATAAGGGTCAACGGCAATACTAATAGGTAGTGTATATACTTCAGCTGCAGGGACTGTTATATCCTGTTTGCCAATCCATTTTGTATTTTTTAAGCCTGTAACCGATAAATGATAAGTATTTTCGGTTTGTGACATATTAAGAATTTTTAAGGTATATACGTTTTCAACTTCACCATTAAAGTTTTCGCGTGCTAATTCATTACGATCACGAATAATATCCATGGCTAAAGGTACGCGAGAAAATATTTCATAACCCAACAGAGAAGTCATCACAGCTAACACGATGGCATAACCAACTAACTTAGAACGCAACAAATGAACTTTTTTACCTTTAAGTTCGTGTTCTGTGGTGTATCGAATCAATCCTTGTTGATAGCCCATTTTGTCCATTACACCATTACAAGCGTCAACACAGGCGCCGCAATTAATGCACTCATATTGCAATCCATTACGTATATCGATACCCGTAGGGCAAACTTGAACGCATAAATTACAATCGATACAATCACCTAACCCTAATGCTTTAGGATCTTGCTTGCGACCTCGAGGACCACGCCCTTCACCGCGATTGTAATCGTAAGAAACGGTAAGGGTATCTTTGTCAAACATCGCTGACTGAAAACGAGCATACGGGCACATATGCAAACACATTATTTCACGCATCCAGCCTGCATTGCCATAGGTTGCCAATGCAAAAAATATTAATAATATTGCTTCGGTTGTTGTTGTATTAAAGGTAAAAGTATCAATAAACAATGTTTGCATTGGCGTGAAATAACCGACAAAAATCATTGCGGTTAATAACGAAAAAAACAACCAGCAAAAATGCTTTAGGGTTTTTCGCCACAGTTTATTAAAATTAAGCGCTTGTTTGTCTAAATTTTTACGTTGATTTGCGCTGCCCTCAATTTTTTCTTCAAACCAAATAAAAATAAAAGTCCAGACGGTTTGCGGGCATAAATAACCACACCACACACGACCTAAGAATGTGGTGATAAAAAAGAGTAAAAAAGCGCTTAACATCAATAACCAAGCCAATAGGGTTAGGTCTTGCGGCCATAAGGTTAAATTCCAAAGCGTAAACCGCTGCGTGCTAATATCAAATAATATTGCTTGGTGCCCGTTGTATTGTAACCAAGGTAAAATGGCAAAAAGGGCTAAAAATACAAAATTCATTTTTCGTCTTAAGCGCTGAAAGATACCTTTCACTTGACGCACATAAATTTGATCACGAGGTTTGTACGTTTCCACTCCATGATCTTTTTTTGTTTGTATTTTTATGTTTTTTACGGGAATTTGTTCAATGATTGGTTGTATTTTATTTTTTTCGGTATTTTCAGAATTCACAATGAAACCTTGCTGTTCTAGTAAGAGCATCGTAATTATAATGCTTTTTATATTATTAGTGTAAAAAATCTATTTATTTTTATATCGCTATGGTTGTTGGTGATTTTCCCTATTAATATTGTTACGATGCTAATAATAATTAGGGCTTACAAAACCAAACTAACAAGTACAGCTAATAAATTGTTGGTTTTGTCACAAATACTGTTGTTGAGTATAGGACACATGATAAAAAAATTATTGATCTTAATCGTATTTGCAGCGTTGTATTTGCATTTTTATCCACAACCCAAATTAAACAACTGGCTTGAAACACAAAAAAACACCATTTTTACTGATGTTTCTAAAGCAACGGATACAAAAGTTAGACTAAGATCAGAAAAAATATTTACCGATCTAAAAGGGGACCTTAAAACTTTTAGTGAAAAAGAGGTTGAACAGTTAAAGAAAATAACTGGAACACGAGATTCAGTTAATGTTTTTTATAACCAATATTGTAAAGAAAAGCATTCACATCCACTTATCCACCACACTAATGTGGATAAAATTTGTCACACTATCTCTAATTATCAAGCATTATTGTAATTATTTAATTGCCGTTTTATATGCAAGTAATTTTCAGGCTGTCTGCCCAATAGACATAAAAAGCATTAGCCAAAAGTCTAATGCTTTTTTAGCTGGATTTGCAGTATAATTAATTAAGGATAAGACTGCAGAGTATCAATATGTTAGAGCCAGATAGCGTTATTATTGCCGATGATCACCCTTTGTTTCGTCAAGCACTACTTGAAATATTAAAGTCAAAGTTGTCTAAAACGCGTTGGATTGAGGCTGAAACTGTTGAAGAGTTAAATAATGCGTTAATGGCGAACTTGAATGCAGATTTATTATTACTAGATCTGGATATTCCTGGAGCACATGGTTTCAATACGTTGATTCATGTTCGTAAACAATTTCCTCAAATACCGGTAGTTATTGTTTCAGCGTATGAAGATAACGACACAATAAACAAATCGATGGATTTTGGTGCTTCGGGTTTTGTACCTAAATCAACGCCAGTAGAAACAATTTTTGAAGCGATAAGCCAAGTTTTATCTGGGGGCTTTTGGACACCACAAACTTTAGAAAATGCGCCAGTCAATGAAAGTAAATCTGACATGGCAGCACGCATAACAAGCCTAACTCACCAACAATATAAAATATTAATGATGTTTGCCCAGGGGATGTTAAACAAGCAAATTGCTTATGATTTATCAGTATCCGAAGCGACAATTAAAGCGCACGCAACAGCAATTTTTAGAAAGTTAAATGTTCGTAATCGCACACAAGCGGTTATTGCTTTAAGTAAACTCGACCTTGCAGGAACAAATTTTTCAGACGAATTAGCTAACTAAGTAAATTATGTGCTGGTGAAAGCGAGTGATTTTACATACCGATTAAACACCACCTTAGCTATTTTTAAATCGAAGCTAAAATATCGCTTGAGTAAAATAATTGGCTGAGTATAATAGCGCCTCACTTCTAGAGTCTCTCTTAATTCCAAACAAACTAAGATTCATTCTATAAGTGTATCTATTTTTAGAAGTAAAGTTACAGGGGTATAGCTCCAATTGGTAGAGCACCGGATTCCAAATCCGGGTGTTGGGAGTTCGAATCTCTCTACCCCTGCCAAGTTTCGAAAAATTTTCGCAACGAATGGAATATAAGTTTAAGTTGAACAGATTGATTTAACTTAAACGAAATTAAACAGTAGTAACAGGTTAATGAATATGAATGCAAGTACAGAAAATCAACCAAGTACAAGTTTAGATGGGCTAAAATGGGTCGTTATATTGCTTATTTTAGCAGGCGCCGTTTTGGGTAATTACTTTTTTGGTGAAGAATCAGTGTTGATTAGAGCTGTTGCCGTGGTTGCTCTTGTTGTTATCGCAGGCTTACTTGCTATGCAAACTGAAAAAGGTCGCACGGCCGTGTTATTTGCAAAAGAATCTCGCACTGAAGTACGTAAGGTTGTTTGGCCTACTCGTCAAGAAGCGGTTCAAACTACTGGTATTGTTTTATTGGCTACAGCTTTAATGTCAGTGTTATTGTGGGGATTAGATTCTTTTCTATTCTGGGTTGTAGGTTTCATAACAGGGTTAAAGGTGTAAATATGTCTGAAGACAATAACTCTTCCGAAGAGCAAGAAACAAATGAAGAGCCTGTAATTAATACTAATCCAAAATTAAGATGGTATGTAGTACAAGCGTTTTCAGGCTATGAAGCTCGCGTGCAAAAAACAATGCTTGAACACATTCAAGTTCAAGAATTAGAAGAACTTTTTGGTCAGGTATTAGTACCTACAGAAGAAATTGTTGAAATGCGTGCGGGCCAAAAACGTAAAAGTGCTCGTAAATTTTTTCCTGGCTATGTTTTAGTCCAAATGGAAATGAATGAACAGTCTTGGCATTTAGTTAAAAGCGTGCCACGTGTACTTGGTTTTATTGGTGGTACCACTGAACGTCCTGCTGCGATTTCACAAAAAGAAGCAGATCGAATTTTACAGCGTTTAGAAGACTCAACAGACAAGCCGAAGCCTAAAACATTATTTGAACCAGGCGAAGTGGTTCGTGTTATCGATGGCCCATTTGTTGATTTTAGTGGCGTTGTTGAAGAACTCGATTATGAGAAAAATCGCATTAAAGTTTCAGTACTTATTTTTGGTCGCTCAACACCCGTTGATCTTGAATTTAGTCAGGTTGAGAAAAGCAGCTAATTATTTAATAATATATACTGAATACAAAAGAAACTCTTGCAACGGCAGCGATGATTAATATATAATCCGCTGCCGTTTTTATTTGAGCGAAATTAATTTTGATTAGTTTTACTTGAAAAAAACAGCAAAAAGCGTGTGAAACGCAATTTTTTAAAGGGGAGCTAATACTAATTGGCGTTTGTACCCAAATAATAGGTAATTTAAGATGGCTAAAAAAGTCCAAGCTTTCATCAAGCTACAAGTAGCTGCTGGTGCAGCTAATCCGTCACCACCAGTTGGTCCTGCATTAGGTCAACACGGTGTGAACATCATGGAATTCTGTAAAGCGTTTAACGCAAAAACAGATTCTTTAGAAAAAGGCGCGCCAGTTCCAGTAGTTATTACTGTGTATAACGATCGCTCTTTCACCTTTGAAACTAAAACTCCACCAGCTTCATATTTATTGAAAAAAGCTGCTGGTATTAAAAGTGGATCAGGTCGTCCTAACACTGACAAAGTGGGTACTATTACTACAGCCCAACTTGAAGAAATTGTTAAGACAAAAGAAGCGGATCTTACTGCTAGTTCATTAGAAGCTGCAGTGCGTACAATTGCGGGCAGTGCTCGTTCAATGGGTTTAGTGGTAGAGGATTAATCAATGGCTAAATTATCAAAACGCGCTCGTCTTATCCGTGAAAAAGTAGACGTATTAAAAGAATATGAAATTAATGAAGCTGTCGCTTTATTAAAAGAATTAGCCACAGCAAAATTTCGTGAAAGCGTAGATGTTGCTGTAAACCTTGGCATTGATGCTCGTAAATCAGATCAAAACGTTCGTGGCGCAACTGTATTACCAAATGGTACAGGCCGTGAAGTTCGTGTTGCTGTATTTACGCAGGGCGCAAATGTTGAGAAAGCTAAAGAAGCTGGTGCCGACATCGTTGGTATGGAAGATTTAGCTGAATTAGTTAAAAAAGGCGAAATGGACTTTGACGTTGTTGTTGCTTCTCCAGATGCAATGCGTGTTGTAGGTCAATTAGGTCAAATTTTAGGGCCACGTGGTTTAATGCCTAACCCTAAAGTTGGTACTGTAACACCTGACGTTGCTGGCGCGGTTAAAAACGCTAAGTCTGGTCAAATTCGCTACCGTAATGACAAGAACGGTATCATCCATACCACTATTGGTAAGGCTGATTTCGAATCTGCTCAATTACAACAAAACCTTGAAGCATTATTAGATGCGCTTAAAAAAGCAAAACCTGCTAATGCTAAAGGTCAGTACATTAAGAAAGTTTCACTTTCAACTACTATGGGCGCCGGCGTTGCCGTTGACCAAGCAAGTTTAGCAGTGTAATTTTTGCTGTAAAGTGATGAGAATCATCACTTTACACGGGGTGAAATATTGACTATAATTTCGCCCCTTAAATTTTGGTAGGAGTTGAGCCTAAAATGGAGAAATCTATTTTAATTGCTTAACCCCCGTCAAAGACCGTAGGTGTGCTTTTCTGTTTGTAAAAAATGAAAAAGCTACTTAATTTCCTACGTAGATGGTGAAACCCCAGATATTTCCTTAAATTCTGGCTCTCGCCGTATTGGCCTAGTAGTTAATTGATAAAATTAATTGTTAGGAGTTGTTATTACCGGCGCTTTTATATTAGAGGCCGGATTGAACCAGGAGTTAAAGCCAATGGCTATCAATCTTGATGACAAAAAAGCAATTGTTGCTGAAGTTCAAGACGCTGCCAAAGGCGCTCAATCAGCTGTTATCGCGGATGCCCGTGGTGTAACAGTTGGTGCAATTACTGAGCTACGTAAGCAAGCACGTGAAAATGGCGTATGGATGAAAGTTGTCCGTAACACATTAGCACGTCGTGCCGTAGAAGGTACTGACTTTGAATGTTTAACAGACACATTAGTTGGTCCATCTTTAGTTGCATTTTCTAACGAGCATCCAGGTGCAGCAGCACGTTTATTTACAGACTTCGCTAAAACTAACGAAGCCTTTGAATTAAAAGCGGCCGCATTTGAAGGTAATGTTGTAGACGTAAATATGTTAGCTAAGCTACCTACTTACGACGAAGCAATTGCACGTTTAATGAGCGCTATGAAAGAAGCATCTGCCGGCAAACTTTGCCGTACGATTGCTGCAGTTCGCGATCAGAAAGAGCAAGAAGCCGCTTAATAAACGGATATATTTATCTCAACTTATTGAGAGTATCCCAAGCACTTTTTGTATTAATAGTTATTTCAAACAGTATGTTATTACTTAAAAAAGTAAACTAGCTGTTTATTAAAAAACAGGAAATTAAATAATGTCTATATCTAAAGACGATATCCTAAATGCTGTTGCTGAAATGTCAGTAATGGACGTAGTTGCATTAATTGAAGCGATGGAAGAAAAATTCGGTGTTTCTGCTGCTGCAGCTGTTGCTGTTGCTGGTGGTGATGCTGGTGCTGCTGCTGAAGAGCAAACTGAATTCGACGTAGTTTTAACTAGCTTCGGTGAAAAGAAAGTTGCAGTAATTAAAGCAGTACGTGGCGCTACAGGTTTAGGCCTTAAAGAAGCTAAAGATGCAGTTGAAGCTGCACCTAAAGCTATCAAAGAAGGCGTTGATAAAGCTGAAGCCGAAGAGCTTAAGAAACTTCTTGAAGAAGCTGGTGCTTCTGTTGAGATTAAATAATCTGTTTTTAAACAGATTATTTGCCTGAAATGGCAATGGCTGGTGACTTTTTGTCACCGGCCTTTTTGCGCTTTATCTTATTAGAAAATAAGTGGTGTTTTTTTAAACCAAAACAGTGCATTATAGAAAATTAGGCGTTTACGCCATAAAAAAGAAAGTTTGTTTGTTTAATACAAGCAAATTCGGCAATAACCAGCAAGCTGAGGAACCCCATGGCTTACTCTTATTCTGAGAAGAAGCGAATTAGAAAGGACTTTGGAAAAAGCGCAAAAGTAATGGATTATCCATTTTTGTTGTCTATCCAACTCGAATCTTTTCGCAAGTTTATTGATAATGATCCAACAGGGGAAATCGGTTTTGAAGCCGCGTTCCGTTCTGTATTCCCAATTAAAGCCTATTCAGGTAATTCTGAATTACAATATGTTAGCTATCGCTTAGGTGAGCCACTATTTGACGTTAAAGAATGTCAAATCCGCGGTGTAACTTACTCTGCGCCATTACGTGTTAAATTACGTTTGGTTATTTATGACAGAGAAGCCGCAGCGGGTACAGTAAAAGATATCAAAGAACAAGAAGTGTACATGGGTGAAATCCCATTGATGACAGACAACGGTACGTTTGTTATTAACGGTACTGAGCGTGTTATTGTTTCACAATTGCATCGTTCTCCGGGTGTATTCTTCGATCACGATAAAGGTAAAACACACTCTTCAGGTAAAGTGTTATATAACGCACGTGTTATCCCTTACCGTGGATCTTGGTTAGACTTTGAATTCGATCCAAAAGACAATTTATTTGTTCGTATTGACCGTCGTCGTAAATTGCCAGCAAGTATCATGTTACGTGCTCTAGAATATAGCACTGAAGAAATATTAGATATTTTCTACGATACAACCAAATACGCAATTAAAGGCGACAAGCTTATAATGGAGCTTGTGCCAGAACGCTTACGCGGTGAAACAGCAACGTTTGATGTTAAATTACCTAATGGTGATTTATTAGTTGAACAAGGGCGTCGTATTACTGCACGTCATATTCGTTCTTTAGAAAAAGCAAAAGTAACTGAATTAGAAGTACCTGCTGATTATATGATTGGTAAAGTTTTATCAAAAGCTTATATCGATGAGTCTACAGGTGAAATAATTGCTGAAGCCAATGCTGAGTTAACATTAGAATTGTTAGCCGAGCTTAGCCAAGCGGGTTATAAAGAAATCTCTACTTTATATATGAATGAATTCGATGTTGGTTCATATATGTCGACTACTTTGCGTGTTGATAACTCAACCAACAAATTAGAAGCATTAGTTGAAATTTACCGCATGATGCGCCCTGGTGAGCCACCAACTAAAGATGCTGCTGAAACGTTGTTCAACAATTTATTTTTTGCCCCAGAACGTTATGATTTATCAACCGTTGGTCGAATGAAGTTTAACCGTCGTGTTGGCGTTGATTCAATCGAAGGCGAAGGTATTTTAGCGAAAGAAGATATCATTAAAGTGATGAAAACTTTAATTGATATTCGTGATGGTAAAGGCGAAGTGGATGATATTGACCACTTAGGTAACCGTCGTATTCGCAGCGTTGGTGAAATGGCTGAAAACCAATTCCGTGTTGGCTTAGTTCGAGTAGAACGTGCCGTACGCGAACGTTTAAGCTTAGGTGATTTAGACGCTATCATGCCACAAGACTTAATTAACGCGAAGCCAATTTCGGCAGCCGTTAAAGAATTCTTTGGCTCAAGCCAATTATCTCAATTTATGGATCAGAATAACCCGTTATCTGAAGTTACCCATAAGCGTCGTATTTCAGCCTTAGGTCCGGGTGGTTTAACCCGTGAACGTGCAGGCTTTGAAGTACGTGACGTACACCCAACCCATTACGGTCGTGTATGTCCTATCGAGACTCCAGAGGGACCAAACATTGGTTTGATCAACTCATTGTCTTGTTATGCACGTACTAATGATTATGGTTTCTTAGAAACGCCATATCGTCGAATTATCGACGGACTAGTGACGGATGAAATTGATTATTTGTCGGCAATTGAAGAAGGTAATTTTGTTATCGCACAAGCGAGTGCAAACATTGATGAAAATGGTAAATTAGTTGAAGAACTAGTTAACTGTCGTCATAAAAATGAATTTACTTTAATGTCTGCTGATGCGGTTCAGTATATGGATGTATCACCACAACAAATTATTTCTGTTGCGGCGAGCTTAATTCCATTCCTTGAACACGATGATGCTAACCGTGCCTTGATGGGGGCAAACATGCAACGTCAAGCTGTACCGACACTTAAAACGGATAAGCCGTTAGTTGGTACCGGTATGGAAAAAGTTATCGCAGTTGACTCTGGTGTTACAGCGGTTGCTAAACGTGGTGGTGTAGTAAGCTATGTAGATGCTTCACGTATAGTTGTTAAAGTTAACGAAAATGAAATGCTCGCTGGTGAAGCAGGTATTGATATTTATAACTTAACCAAATATACCCGTTCAAACCAAAATACTTGCATTAACCAACGCCCAACATGCAACATTGGCGAACCAGTGGTGCGTGGTGATGTATTAGCCGATGGTCCGTCAACCGATATGGGTGAATTGGCACTTGGCCAAAACATGCGTATTGCGTTCATGCCTTGGAATGGTTACAACTTTGAGGATTCAATGTTGATCTCTGAGCGCGTAGCGCAAGAAGATCGCTTTACTACAATCCATATTCAAGAGTTAACTTGTATTGCCCGTGATACTAAATTAGGTAGTGAAGAAATCACTTCTGATATTCCTAATGTTGGTGAATCAGCGCTTTCTAAACTCGATGAATCTGGTGTGGTATACATTGGTGCTGAAGTTAATGGTGGTGACATCTTAGTAGGTAAAGTTACTCCTAAAGGTGAAACGCAATTAACGCCAGAAGAAAAACTTTTACGGGCTATTTTCGGTGAAAAAGCTGCTGACGTTAAAGATACCTCTTTACGTGTTGGTACATCTGTTTCAGGTACTGTTATCGATGTGCAATTGTTTACACGTGATGGTGTTGAAAAAGATGCCCGCGCACTTGAAATCGAAGAAATGCAACTTAAACAAGTTAAGAAAGACTTGGGTGATGAATTTAGCATTTTAGAAGATGGTATTTATGCTCGTGCTAAGCGTTTGTTACTTAATGCAGGGTTAAATGATGCTGATCTTAATGGCATGACTCGTGATAAGTGGTTAACGCAAAGTTTATCTGATGAAGGCCAACAAGCTGAATTAGAGCAGATTGCTGAACAATACGATCATATCAAAGAAGACTTTGATACTAAGTATGAAATCAAGCGTCGTAAAATCACTCAAGGTGATGATTTAGCTCCAGGTGTTCTTAAAATAGTTAAAGTATATCTTGCTGTGAAACGTCACATCCAACCGGGTGATAAAATGGCGGGTCGTCATGGTAACAAGGGTGTAATTTCAATGATCGCCCCTGTTGAAGATATGCCTTACGATGAACACGGAACACCAGTTGATATCGTACTTAACCCGTTGGGTGTACCATCGCGAATGAATATCGGACAGGTATTAGAAATTCACTTAGGTATGGCTGCACGTGGTATTGGTGAAAAAATCAATCGAATGATTGAAGCGCAAGAAAAAATGACTAAATTGCGTAGTTTCATCAAAGAAGCTTACGAATTAGGTGACTCACGCCAAGAAGTTGATATTGATAATTTCTCAGACGATGAAATCATGCGTTTAGCGAATAACTTACGCGCTGGTTTACCTGTTGCAACACCTGCTTTTGACGGTGCAATAGAGAAAGAAATCAAGGCATTGTTAAAACTTGCTGATATGCCACAAAGTGGTCAGTTTATTTTAACTGATGGCCGTACTGGTCGCCAATTTGAACGCCCTGTAACCGTTGGTTACATGTATATGCTGAAATTGAATCACTTAGTTGATGATAAGATGCATGCGCGTTCAACCGGTTCATACAGCTTGGTAACTCAGCAACCGCTAGGTGGTAAAGCTCAGTTTGGTGGTCAGCGTTTTGGTGAGATGGAAGTATGGGCACTAGAAGCATACGGTGCTGCTTACACTCTACAAGAAATGCTTACGGTTAAATCTGATGATGTTAACGGCCGTACTAAGATGTATAAAAACTTAGTCGACGGTGATCATCGTATGGAACCTGGTATTCCTGAGTCGTTCAACGTATTACTTAAAGAAATTCGTTCTTTAGGTATTAATATTGAATTAGACAAAGACTAAGTGACGCGTTGGTTTTCTTGAAATAAGAAAATCAACACTCGATGAGCAGGGTGAAATTCCCTGCTCAGCTAAAGATTAACTCCGACAGGAGAGAAGTGTGAAAGATTTACTTAAGTTTCTTAAGCAACAAAACCAAACAGAAGATTTTGATGGTATTCGTATTGGACTATCATCACCTGATCAGATTCGTTCATGGTCATTTGGTGAAGTTAAAAAACCAGAAACCATTAACTATCGTACCTTCAAACCAGAACGTGACGGTTTGTTTTGTGCGCGTATTTTTGGACCAGTTAAAGATTATGAATGTCTTTGTGGTAAATACAAACGCTTAAAGCATCGTGGTGTTATCTGTGAAAAATGTGGCGTAGAAGTTACATTGACTAAAGTTCGTCGTGACCGTATGGGTCATATCGAATTAGCAAGTCCGGTTGCTCATATTTGGTTCTTAAAATCATTACCATCGCGTATTGGTTTATTACTTGATATGACACTACGTGATATTGAGCGTGTACTTTATTTTGAATCTTATGTTGTAACCGAACCGGGTATGACAACATTAGAGCACAGCCAAATTTTAACGGAAGAAGAATATCTTGATGCTTTAGAAGAGCATGGTGATGAATTCGACGCTAAAATGGGGGCTGAAGCCGTATTATCATTGTTGCAACAAATTGACCTAAATGGTGAAGTTGCACAAATGCGTGAAGAATTACCTGAAATTGGTAGTGAAACTAAGCGTAAAAAGATCACCAAACGTTTGAAGCTTATGGAAGCTTTTGCGGCCTCAGGTAATAAACCTGAGTGGATGATCATGTCAGTATTGCCTATTTTACCACCAGATTTACGTCCGTTGGTACCATTGGATGGTGGCCGTTTTGCGACCTCTGATCTAAACGACTTATATCGTCGTGTTATCAACCGTAATAACCGTTTAAAACGTTTATTAGACTTAGTAGCACCAGACATTATCGTACGTAACGAAAAACGTATGTTACAAGAGTCGGTAGATGCGTTATTAGATAACGGTCGTCGTGGTCGTGCTATTACTGGTTCAAACAAGCGTCCTTTAAAATCGCTTGCCGATATGATTAAAGGTAAGCAAGGTCGTTTCCGTCAAAACTTACTTGGTAAGCGTGTTGATTACTCTGGTCGTTCAGTTATTACTGTTGGTCCTAAGTTACGTTTACATCAGTGTGGTTTACCTAAGAAAATGGCATTGGAATTATTCAAACCATTTATCTACGGTAAATTAGAAGCTCGTGGTTTAGCAACAACAATTAAAGCGGCTAAAAAACTTGTAGAACGCGAAGGCGCAGAAGTTTGGGATGTACTTGATGAAGTTATCCGTGAACATCCTGTTATGCTTAACCGTGCACCAACACTACATAGATTGGGTATCCAAGCATTTGAACCGGTACTAATTGAAGGTAAAGCAATTCATCTTCACCCATTAGTTTGTGCGGCATATAACGCCGATTTCGATGGTGACCAAATGGCGGTACACGTACCGTTGACTATTGAAGCACAAATGGAAGCACGTACGTTGATGATGTCAACAAACAACGTACTTTCACCTGCTAACGGTGATCCAATCATCGTACCATCACAAGATGTTGTATTAGGTTTATATTACCTAACACGTTTTCGCATTAATGGTGTTGGCGAAGGTATGGTTTTCACTGATGTTAAAGAAGTTGAAAAAGCTTACCGTACTGATGCTGCAGAATTGCATGCGCGTATTAAAGTTCGTATTACTGAGTATGTACGTGATGAATCAGGTGAATTAGTTGCTGAAACTAAATTACGTGATACAACCGTAGGTCGTGCTATTTTATGGAATATTTGTCCTAAAGGTATGCCATACGAATTGATTGATCAGCCATTAGGCAAGAAAGCAATTTCTAAATTGATCAACCATTGTTATCGTAATCTTGGTTTGAAAGCAACGGTAATGTTTGCTGACCACATTATGTATACCGGCTTCCATTATGCAATGGTTTCTGGTGCATCTGTTGGTATTGATGACATGGTTATTCCTGACGCTAAATATACTATTATTGAAGCGGCTGAAGAAGAAGTTGCTGAAATTCAAGCGCAATTCGATCAAGGTTTAGTAACCGCCGGTGAAAAATACAATAAAGTTATTGATATTTGGTCATCAGCGAATGAAAAAGTTTCTAAAGCGATGATGGATAACTTATCGAAAGAAACAGTTATTAATCGAGACGGCGAAGAAGAAGTTCAAGATTCATTCAACTCAATCTTTATGATGGCAGACTCTGGTGCTCGTGGTAGTGCTGCTCAGATACGTCAGTTAGCCGGTATGCGTGGTTTGATGGCAAAACCTGATGGTTCAATCATCGAAACACCAATCACAGCTAACTTCCGTGAAGGTTTGAACGTTTTACAATACTTTATCTCTACTCACGGTGCGCGTAAAGGTTTGGCTGATACCGCATTGAAAACAGCAAACTCGGGTTACTTAACTCGTCGTTTAGTTGATGTTGCACAAGATTTAGTGGTAACAGAGCATGATTGTAAAACACATGATGGACTATTAATGACACCGTTAATTGAAGGCGGTGATGTTGTTGAACCATTACGTGAACGTGTATTAGGACGAGTAGTTTGTGAAGATGTACTGCTTCCAGGTACTGAAGAAGTATTGCTACCTCGTAACACGTTAATTGATGAAGCCTTATGTGATGTAATTGAAGATAATTCAGTTGATCAAATTAAAGTGCGCTCAATTATCACTTGTAAAACAGATTTTGGTATTTGTGCGCATTGTTATGGTCGTGACTTAGCACGTGGTCATATGATTAATCAAGGTGAAGCCATTGGTGTTGTTGCGGCACAATCAATTGGTGAACCAGGTACACAGCTTACCATGCGTACGTTCCATATCGGTGGTGCAGCATCTCGAGCTTCTGCAGATAATAATGTACAAGTTAAAAATACCGGTACATTAAAGTTACAAAATGCAAAATTTGTAACTAACTCAGAAAAACGCTTGGTGATCACTTCGCGCTCATCTGAATTAACGATCATTGATGACTTAGGTCGTGAAAAAGAGCGTTATAAAGTGCCTTACGGTTCTGTTCTATCTAAGAAAGATGGCGGTGCTGTAGATGCTGGTGAAATCATCGCAAATTGGGACCCACATACGCATCCAATTATTACTGAGGTTGCGGGTAAAGTTCAATTTGTCGACATGGTTGATGGTTTAACTATGACACGTCAAACTGATGAATTAACTGGTTTATCTAGTATCGTTATTACTGATCCTGCACAACGTAATACTGCGGGTAAAGAAATGCGCCCAGCGGTTAAATTGATTAATGCCAAAGGCAAAGACGTAAATATTGCAGGTACTGATATTCCTGCACAATACTTCTTAGCAGGTAATGCGATTGTAAATCTTGAAGATGGTGCTGATGTAAACATTGGTGACGCTTTAGCACGTATTCCTCAAGAGAGTTCAAAAACTCGCGATATTACGGGTGGTCTTCCACGTGTTGCTGACTTATTTGAAGCTCGTAAGCCTAAAGAACCTGCAATTCTTGCAGAGAAAACAGGTGTTATCGGCTTCGGTAAAGAAACTAAAGGTAAGCGTCGTTTATTAATTACTCAACCTAGCGGTGAAGTATACGAAGAGATGATCCCTAAATGGCGTCAACTTAACGTGTTTGAAGGTGAACAGGTTCAAAAAGGTGAAGTTATTGCCGATGGTCCTGAATCAGCTCACGACATTTTACGTCTACGTGGTGTTGCTCCAGTAGCAAACTACATTGTTAACGAAGTACAAGAAGTATATCGTTTACAAGGTGTAAAAATTAACGATAAGCATATCGAAGTAATCGTTCGCCAAATGATCCGCAAGTGTGAAATTCTTGATGCTGGTGATTCTACTTTCCTTAAAGGAGAGCAAGTTGAAGTAGCTAAAGTAAATATTGCCAATCGCGAACTTGAAGCGCAAGGCAAGCAACCTGCTGAAATTGAAATGCAAATGATGGGTATAACCAAAGCCTCATTAGCAACTGAATCATTTATTTCAGCGGCATCTTTCCAAGAAACTACTCGTGTGCTTACTGAAGCAGCGGTTAGTGGTAAGAAAGATGGCTTACGTGGCTTGAAAGAAAACGTTATCGTTGGTCGTTTAATCCCTGCAGGTACGGGTTATTCGTATCATCAGGAACGTGCTCGTAATAAAGCCGCTTTTGATGCCCATGAAGATACCGATATGACAGTATCTGCTGATGAAGCAGCTCAAGCATTAAGTGACGCGTTAAATGCTGATGTATCAACAAGTAGTTCTGATATTGATGGTAACTCTGCTGAATAGTCGTGTTACTTTAAAATAATCAACTTTAACCTGTCTAGCACACGAAAAACTTGACAGGTTAAGGATTGACCTATAGAATTCTGCGACCCTATATTCTGTGCCCAATATTTTAATATTTTGCACGGTAGTATTGGGGAGTGGAATTTTTCACGTTTATGAGTGCGCAAATTCTCCCATTGATTGGAATTTACGCAAATTTAACTAATTAGGAAGCTATAATGGCAACTATTAACCAATTAGTACGTAAACCACGTGTTAGACAAGTAACAAAAAGTAACGTTCCTGCGTTACAAGCTTGTCCACAGCGTCGTGGCGTATGTACTCGTGTGTATACAACTACACCGAAAAAACCTAACTCAGCATTACGTAAAGTTGCTCGTGTTCGTTTAACTAACGGCTTCGAAGTAACTTCATACATTGGTGGTGAAGGTCATAACTTACAAGAGCATAGCGTTATTTTGATTCGCGGTGGTCGTGTTAAAGATTTACCAGGTGTGCGTTATCACACTGTTCGTGGTGCACTGGATTGTTCAGGTGTAAGCGATAGAAGACAAGGCCGTTCTAAATACGGTGCTAAACGTCCTAAATCTTAAGTCTTATTTTTTCTTTCATGAAGAAAAACTAGACGTTAAGTAAGGCCAAATAAATTTAAAAATTTTGGGTTAATCCTGAATACAACGGAGAATTAAGATGCCAAGAAGACGCGTCATAGGGCAACGTAAAATATTGCCAGATCCTAAGTTCCATAACGAACTTTTAGCAAAATTCATCAACATCCTTATGGTTGATGGTAAGAAATCTACTGCAGAAAAAATCGTATACGGTGCATTAGATATTTTAACTGAGAAAAAAACAGAGAAAACTCACTTAGAGATGTTTGAAGAAGCGTTAGACAACATCCGTCCACAAGTGGAAGTTAAATCACGTCGTGTTGGTGGTTCTACTTATCAAGTTCCAGTTGAAGTACGTCCAGTGCGTCGTAATGCACTAGCCATGCGTTGGTTAGTTGAAGCAGCTCGTAAACGTGGTGAAAAATCAATGGCTCAGCGCCTAGCTAACGAAATGTTAGATGCGTCTGACAGCAAAGGCAGCGCGGTTAAGAAACGTGAAGACGTTCACCGTATGGCTGAAGCAAACAAAGCATTTGCTCACTACCGTTGGTAATAAATACCTAGGTAATGAAATGAGGGAAATAGTTATCTATTTTTTTCAAACATTTGCAATAGTTACTCTTTTAATTCGTGAAGTTAGCGTTAAGCGACTTTCATAAAAGAGTAACTATACTCATTTACACTCTAAGAATAGTATTCTTAGATCGAGGATTTAATTTTGGCACGTACAACGCCGATTGAGCGCTACCGCAATATAGGTATTTGTGCTCATGTTGATGCTGGTAAAACTACCACAACTGAACGCGTACTTTTCTATACCGGCCTTTCTCATAAGATCGGTGAAGTCCATGATGGCGCAGCTACTATGGATTGGATGGAACAAGAGCAAGAACGTGGAATTACCATTACTTCCGCGGCTACTACTTGTTTCTGGAAAGGAATGAATGGACAGTTCGATTCTCATCGCATCAATATTATCGACACCCCGGGTCACGTAGACTTTACCATCGAAGTTGAGCGCTCTTTGCGTGTACTTGATGGTGCCGTATTAGTTTTATGTGGTTCCTCTGGAGTACAACCGCAAACCGAAACTGTTTGGCGACAAATGGAAAAATATTCCGTGCCACGACTGGTTTTTGTCAACAAAATGGATCGGGCGGGTGCTAACTTTTTAGATGTAGTTCAACAAATGAAAGACCGTTTAGGAGCTAACGCGGTACCAATGCAATTAGCGATTGGTGCTGAAGAAGGTTTTAGAGGTGTAGTTGATCTAGTCAAAATGAAAGCAATTAACTGGAACGAAGCTGATCAAGGAATGACATTCAGCTACGAAGAAATTCCAGCAGAAATGCAAAATTTAGCAGAAGAATGGCGAGACAATCTTATTTCTGAAGCAGCAGAAGCTAATGATGAATTGATGGAAAAATACCTTGAAGAAGGTGATTTATCTGAAGATGAAATCAAATTAGGCTTGCGTCAACGTACTTTAGCCAATGAAATTATTCTTTGTGCTTGTGGTAGTGCTTTCAAAAATAAAGGTGTACAAGCGGTATTAGACGCAGTAGTTGAATACTTGCCATCGCCAACTGAAGTTGATGCTATAACAGGTATTAACGACGATAAAGATGAAACACAAGGTAGTCGTGAAGCTGATGATAATGCCCCTTTTTCGGCATTAGCGTTTAAAATAGCGACTGACCCTTTTGTGGGTACGTTAACTTTCTTTAGAGTTTATTCTGGTGTGGTTAACACTGGTGATAGTGTTTTTAACCCAGTTAAGGGTAAAAAAGAACGCTTTGGTCGTATTGTGCAAATGCATGCTAACGACAGACAAGAAATTAAAGAAGTACGTGCTGGTGATATTGCTGCAGCAATAGGTTTGAAAGATGTCACTACTGGTGACACTTTATGCGATGCAAATAATGTGATTACATTAGAGCGCATGGAATTTCCTGAACCTGTTATTTCAGTGGCGGTAGAGCCAAAAACAGTTGCTGATCAAGAAAAAATGGGTGTTGCGCTAGGCAAATTAGCGGCTGAAGATCCATCTTTTCGGGTAATGACTGACGATGAAACAGGACAAACGATTATTTCAGGTATGGGGGAATTACACCTCGATATTTTAGTTGATCGTATGCAACGTGAATTCCATGTGCAGTGTAATGTTGGTAAGCCACAAGTTTCATATCGTGAAACCATACGTTCAACAGTCGAAGTTGAAGGTAAATTTGTACGTCAATCAGGCGGTCGTGGCCAATATGGTCATGTTTGGTTGAAAATGGAACCTAACGAGGAAGGCGCTGGTTTCGAATTCGTTAACGAAATCGTCGGCGGAGCAGTTCCTCGTGAATATATTCCAGCAGTAGAAAAAGGTTGTAAAGAGCAGATGGAAAATGGTGTATTAGCTGGATATCCAATGCTAGACATCAAAGTTACCTTATATGATGGCTCTTTCCATGATGTAGATTCAAATGAAATGGCATTTAAAGTAGCGGCTTCAATGGGCTTCAGAAAAGGCGCAATAGAAGCAACTCCCGTTTTACTTGAACCGATGATGAAAGTTGAAGTTACAACGCCAGAAGAAAATATGGGCGATGTGGTTGGTGACTTAAATCGACGTCGTGGTTTAATCGAAGGTATGGATGAAGGCCCGGCAGGCACCAAGTTAGTGAACGCTAAAGTTCCATTAGCTGAAATGTTTGGTTATGCTACCGATTTACGTAGTGCGACCCAAGGTCGAGCGTCGTATTCAATGGAGTTTCAGCAGTATAGTGAAGCGCCAAAAAATGTTGCTGATGCAATAATAAATTCAACTATGGCTTAATGAAAGCCTGGCTCGGTTTAAACGTCGGGCTTTTAATAAACTTTAAAGGTATAGAAAAATGGCTAAAGAAAAATTTGAACGCACAAAACCGCATGTTAACGTAGGTACAATTGGCCACGTTGATCACGGTAAAACAACGTTAACCGCAGCAATCTCAGCTGTATTAACTAAAGTTCACGGTGGTG
>Ga0316204_10001245_pt1 | contig 73138 bp, 57 predicted proteins | sample 6monrhotite_MG_2_FD_205661 | JGI IMG/M metagenome (GOLD analysis project Ga0316204, IMG submission 205661) | Microbial mat bacterial communities from mineral coupon in-situ incubated in ocean water Damariscotta River, Maine, United States -... | ecosystem: Environmental > Aquatic > Marine >...
AAATGGTGAATTAATGGATTTTTGTACTGCAGCAACTTTAAAAGCCATTGAGTATTGTTTTCTTGTTTCTATTTTCATTGCACCTTACCTTTCAAAATAAGGTGTCTACTTTTTTAGGGGCGCATCAAACTTAGCACTTAGTACTCAATCTCTACTTCTCCCCCTTCATCAAACATCCCCATACTTTCTAACTTATCTAACATAGTTGTAAACTTAAACTCTGTTGTAAGGGCTTCTAATCTCTCTTCACATTTATCTAGATTGTTGTAATGACGAAACTTAGAAAACCAACTCACCTCTACTTTTGGCTGCTCAGGATCAACTTCCCATGGGTGTAAATAGAAGACAAAGGAGTCCTTTTGTCGGTTAATTTTGTTATAAAAATAACGAGATAACCAATAGGGGTAAAGGCGGAAATAGCCTCCTCCAGCGACGGGAATTGTTTGACCTAGCATTTTGTAGGTACTTAGCGGGTATTCAACTAGTTTATACCCTTTGGGAGTTTGTAATATATGCGGATTTTCTGGCGAGCCATGTATACCATAACGATCATGATGGACCGGGAAAATACTAGAGTCATATTTAAAGCCAGCCTCTACCAAAATATCTAATGCCCAAAGTGATTTTCGCGTAATAGAATAACTTGCTGCTCGGTACCCTAGAATTTCTTGACTAATAAGATCTTCTAATAATTTTTTTGACCTATCGGTTTCTTGCTTAAAGACTTCTGGTGATTGGCTATAAATCAGTTGATGACTGTAACCATGGCAGGCTACTTCATGGCCTCTTTTAGCAATTTCTTTAACTAAATCAGGAAATCGTTCCGCAACCCAACCAAGAACAAAATGAGTCGCTTTAACATCCTGTTTATCAAATAAATCGAGTATTTTATAGGTGCTCGATTCAACACGTGAGGGAATATTAGTCCAATCAGCAATATCGATGCTCTCAGAAAGTGCCGCTACATGGAAATAATCTTCCACATCGATGGACATTGCATTCAATACAGCTTTAGACATTCCCTCTCCTTTAAAGAATAATGGATACTTTATTAAATAAGCATATTTTTAAAAAAAATCATTATACATCATGAGTAACTAAGATAGGATGTAATCTACATCCTATAACAAGATAAGTTCATTATAGGTTTTTATTGAAGATATAGGGTAAATTTGCTAGATTTGTAGCCAATTTACCTAGTTTCGACCTCTCCCTAACCCTCTCCTTCCAAAGAGAGGGAATTTACCCTACTCTCCCTCTGGGAGAGGGCTGGGGAGAGGGTATTTTTTTATAAAAGGAAAGCACCTTGTTATCAGAATTACGCCCGGTAGGTAATCGAATAAATTTGGACACTAAGCCATTTGATTCAGCTCTATTGACTCGCTTCTCATTTATTGGCTTTAATTCTGGAACTGAAGCATTAGCAGCTTGCCTTGAATCAATTAAAAAGGCTAATCCGAAGGTTAACAACCCAAATGTTATATTACCTGCCTATACCTGCCCTGATGTCATTAGTGCCTGTATTTTTGCTGGGGTAAATCCTATTCTAATCGATTTAGACGAGAAGACTTGTTGGATGTCTCTGGTTGAGCTAGCTTCAAAACTAAATAAAAATTGTATTGCGATCATTGCTATTAATTTCATGGGTATTCCAGAAAGAATTGATTTAATTCGTGGAGCTGTTATAGATTTTTATAAAAATAATGCAGAAAATCAAATTCCAAAGATTAGCATTATTGAAGATAGTGCCCAAGGGTTTCCAATTAGCGATCTAGAGAACTACTGGAAAGGTGACATCATTATTACAAGCTTTGGACGAGGAAAACCATTAAATTTATTAGGTGGCGGTGGAATATTATTTAAGCCTGAAAATTCAAATCAAAAAGTGACTGAGTGTTTAAAACAATTAGAATACCCAAACCTAAAACAGACAACCTATGGTTTAGTCTTATATCTTGTAAAAGCAATGCTTTTTAATTTAATGAGTGGTTCCTTTTTTTATTATTTTCTATCTCGACTAAGTTTTTTAAAACTTGGAGAAACAAAATTCTATCCCTTAGATAAAATAAATAAAATACCTTCTTTTATTGAAAATCAATTTAATAATAATTACAGAATCTATAAGAACAGGCCTTCTCTAAGAAAGGATTATGACCAATTAATTAGTGAACTCAAATCACCACTAATTATCAGTCTACCAATTCAGTCAAAACTTCCAATTGAATATCCTTTACTCAGATATCCCATTTTAGTTAAAGATAAAAATTTAAGAAATGAACTTTTTGAAAAATTATCAGATAAAGGTTTAGGTGTCTCAAAAATGTACCAAAATATATTACCAAATATAAAAGGTATAAATGCTTCAATGTTTCAAGAAGTCGGTGAATACCCTAATAGCAAAAATCTAGCCGTTCAACTATTAACATTGCCAATGCATGAAGATGTAACAGAAATTCATTTACAAAAAATATCGCAAATAATTAAGGAATTTAATAATAATGTAGGTCATCCTTCAGGATGACTCTCTAGATTGTTTAATATTGTCACCCTAAAGGGTGACCTACAATTTAGCATCTTTTTTTTAAAACCTACCTCTATCCGAATAACTTATAGTAAAAAATGTCGATTTAGAATCTGTTAACGATTGAGAGTTAGTAATATCAATTTGGGTTGTTTCTCTCGATTGATAAGATAAAGAAAAAACTAAATTACTTGAATAAACATAATTGTAAGCAACGCTATAATTTTCAATATTGTTATTTTGAATATTCGTCAGCTGAGATTCAAATTCACCATCCGTTTTTGAATAATTAAGAGATATATTTGATCGACCGAATGAATCAAGCGTACGAGAAAAACGGTAGGTTAATCCAACTGATACTATTTGTCGATTCTCAATATTTCCAGTAAAACTTTGCCTTACTTCAGCTTCTGAAGCATTGATGTTTAGGGATAAAAAATCACCATTAAGTGTATAGCCTAATGAATATTGCTTTTGCTCTTGTGCGGCAGTAATATTATTATTTTGCTGATTCACACTGATGCCGGTTTGCAAATTGGAAATCGGATTATTAAATCCATTTGAGTAGGATAGTGTGAGGGAGTTAGTTCGATTGAGCTGTCTAGTGAATGAAAATAGTTGATAGTCTTGCTCTTGAGTTCTAGACAAAACATCAGTTATTTTTGAACGCCCAAACTCTACCTGCATTTGATTTGTTTGACCTGTTACTGACCAGGAAAGAAAATAATCGTCTCTATCATAATCAACTGCCCCAAGTTCAATAGAATCATCAAAGTCTATTTCTCCGGTTCGAATATTAAAAGCAATTGCGTTAGTCGCATTTAATCTCTTTGAATAATTAATTAATAGGTTCTGGTCTAAACTCGATGCGGCTTGTCCTGCGGCACCTTGGAAGTTTGCATCTAAACCTTCTATATTAAAATCAACCAGTGTATAAGACGCATTAATACGATCGGATGAATTAACCATGAAAAAATAACTTGGCATTAATGCATAAACGTTTTGATCACGAATGTTATTTACTTCTTGAGTTTGGAATCGATTAGCCGGTGCCTGAGAAATATTAAGTAAGCCCGTTACCGAAAAATTAGACGTTGACGATTTATAAGTAGCGTTACCAGCGATATCTTTTAAAGTTTCATCACTTAAATCATCCACCGAATAGTTTGTTCTAGAAATGCGTCCCGTCAAATCCAAATCCCATTCTTTTTGCAATGAATTAGTTAAATTAAAACCAAAACCGAAATCTGTTGCTTGACCTGCTTCCCCATCTACACGTTGATTAAGATTATTACTATCTTCATAACCAAGATCAAAATTATAAGTATATTCAAGAGCGGATAGATTTACGCTTAATATAAACAATAAAGCTAACGCTAAGTTTGCCAATGCTTTAAGGATTATTCTCGTACTGTTGGCGAATTTTTGGGAGTTTGTCATGGTTCTCATCCTGATTTATTTTGTGGATATTTACCCTCTCCCTAACCCTCTCCCAAAGGGAGAGGGAATTAAACCTGAGGGAACTTTTAACTTAGCACCTAGTTCCTAATTTTTTTTAAAACCTAGAACCTTTGTTTATTTTAAAACCCATCCAAAATAACCCCTGCTAATTTCTTTTCACCGATCGCCAAAGCTGCTTGCATGACTTCTTCATCGGAACACATTCCATAAGGAACCACTAGAACTACTTTCTCACAGAGTTCTATTAAAATACGAGTATCCGCTGAATTAATGACACATGGTGCATTAATAATGGGGTATCGGTCTGGATAGCGTTCAACTAATTCTTTTACAAATTCATTCATTTTTGTTGAAGTAAAATATTCAGCGGAATTTTCGCGGTGAAGTCCGCTTGGTACAAACCTTAAGCGAGGAATCCCCGTTTTTTGTAAAACCTCGCAGCTATCCCACTCTTCTGATTCAAGAAAATCAATTAATCCTTCCCTATCAGGCATATCAAATAATTCATTGAGTGTCGGGTTGCTAATATCCGCTTCTAACAACATTGAAGTCTTTGCTTCATCCAACGCGAAAGTCGCCGCTAAATTGGCTGCGACCATTCCACTATTTTCATAAGGAACAACGCTAGTAATAATAGTTAAAAAATTGGATTTCTTAGCATCTGATAGCAATTTTGTTCTAATATTTCGATATCGGTCAAGTAAAATTTTATCTTTCATGCCTGTGTGAACAAATCGCTTTTCAACCAATTCTAATGGAGAATAGCGGTTAACCTGCTCCATTTGAGAGATACCTTGACGAGAGCTAACGATATCTTGAGCTTCTTTAGCTTTCGGCGCCTCAGCTTTAACCTCTAAACGATCTAAGTGGGTCCTATCCTGAGTTCTCTCAATGCTCGAATGAGATAGTTCAGGTTTAGCCGCGGCCTCATCTTCTTGGCGCATTGCTTTTAAAAAAGCTTTTTCTAATGTACTCATTCTAGTTTACTCATTATGATCTACTTTTATATTATCCTTGAAATCGTAATAAAATAGCATATCCGTATATCGCCCAAACCGATATAACAGTTCCAATAAAAAACAAGGCTCTATATAAATTATGTTTTGACTCGGAAAGCGTTTTGGTATTATATACAGCGGCTAATATTGGCAGTCTCAATTCATCTCTAATGTAACTTTCGTTCCTTACCTTCTGATCAAGTATGGTCAGCCCAAAAACTAATCCTATTGGTAATAATAGACTGGCGGCTAAGCCTGCTAATATAATATGAGAAAATCGAATACCTTCGGGAGTGACACCTTTGGTCGCTGGTTCCTGAATTCTCATCGATAAACCTTGATTTTGAATATCCATATTCATAGATACACGTGCATTTTCTCTTTGTCCTAATAAGTCTTGGTACATGTTTTGGTTAACATTATAGTCTCTATTAAGTTCTGCAACCTCGGCTTCAACTTCATTAATTTTGTTAAGCGTCTCTCTTTCATTATCCATCAACTTAGAAAGTTGCTCACTTTTTGCTGTTAGTGTGATTATTTTTGCTTCCGACATCAAAATACTGCGCTTTAATTCCTGTGCCATCGCGCCGGTTGGAACCGTTTTTATACCATCAGCAATAGCGGTCTCTCTCTTTAATGTCTCTCCTCTAAGTGACTTTTCTAACAATGATATTTGGTTTTTAATTTGAACAATATCAGGATAGGTTTCTTTATAATTTAATCTTAATTCATCAAGTCTCGTATTAAGACTTGAAATTCTTGTTTGCAGCTCATTTTCTTTAACAAAACTTGAATTTGTTTCTGCACTTACCTGACCACTTAAACGCTTTTTATTACCAAGAATACTGGAACTCTCTGCAGATATTTCTAGTTCAACCCCTTCAAGTTCTCTTTTTAACTCGACTAAACGGGCATTTGCATTGTCTTTTGCACCCTGGGTTGCATCGATGTTTTTTGAACGAAATTCTTTAATAGCATCTTCTGCTAACCTTAGTTTGTTCTGGTAAATAGTCACTTGTTCATCGATAAAATTGTAGGCACTACTACTTTCATTCTGTTTCACATTAATACTTTCTTGAATAAAAATATCGGTTAGTAGTTTTGTGGTCTGATAGGCTTTATCTGCATCGATATCCTTAAAACTAATTTCAATAAGATTTCGTCCAACGTCGGAAACATTTGCTTTATTCATGATCTCGTTCTTGATTCTATCAATTTCTCTTGGTGACAAATTGATTAAATTATCACCGGCCCAAACCTCAGAAGCGATCACCTGATCCATGGCTCTTTGACTGAATACCACTTGACGAGCAATACCGGAGCGATTTCTTGCTTCAGTTGAAACTGCGGCAGTCCCCTGCATTAAAGGGCTTAATATCGTTTGTTGGTCGACTAAAATAACACTAGATGAACTAAAAACTTTTGGCCAATTCCAAGCCGCAGCTAAAAATACTACTGCCGTCATAACAAATACAACAAGTACCGATTTCCATCGTCGCCATAATTCTTTTTGAATCATCTTTATTATAAAGAGTATTTCTGAATTCATTTACCGCTCTCTTAATGTCTAAATTCTAGGTGCCCACGACGCTATGCGGGGCATACTATCCTAAGTACTAGTATTTCTATCTGGCATATTATCTAAACTAAATATTTCTTTACCTAGAACTTTATTATAACCTAGTTCCTAGCATCTCATTTTCAACCTAGTCCCTTTCTTTAAAACACTCTTTCAGGAATTGATAAAATATCACCTGGCTGAACCGCGATATTCGTTTTCATATCACCATCGTGAAGAATATCAGACAAATGAATATTGAGCGCTTCAGTTTTCCCTTTTATTTTTCTAAAAAGTTTTGTGCTATTCGCCGAAGCGAATTCATTTAGACCGCCGGCTTCCAAAACAATATCCAGTACTGTCATACCTTGTCTAAAAGAAATTGAAAGCTGGTTTTGAACTGCCCCTGTCACTCTAACTCTTGAAAGGTAGGCATGACTATTAAGCTGTTCTAATATAACAGCAACTTTTGGATCAATGATAAACTTCGACAAACGAGTAGTGATTTCAGCAGCAACCGTCGAAGGTGTTTTACCTCCAGCAATTATTTCACCAATAAGTGGGACAGAAATCTTACCGTCAGGTCTGACAGGTACGCTTATTGATAAGTCCGGATTTTTCCAAACATTAACACCGACTACATCATCGACTCCAATATAGTAATCATCAACCAATAACTGTTTATTGCTACTTGTTTCTGGCGCATAAGAAACCGATTCTGGTAAATTGCTACACGCAGATAAGAAAGCGACCGCTAATAACCCTATAATTATTTTCATATCATTCCCCATTTATAATTTTGTTCTATTTAAATAGTTAAGTTCTAAGTGCCCACAACGCTACGCGGGGCATGCTATTCTAAGTTCTAAGTTTAGTATTCCCCGCGTAGCGTTTTGGGCACTAAGTTCTTAAATTTTGCACTTTTATTTATCTATTACTTAAAACCTAGTGCTTAGTACTTAGAATTCGGTTCTACCTAGCCCCTTTCCCCAACAATATAACTTCGATAGTTTGCAACAATACTAACATATCCATAAAAATAGAGTGGTTTTTAACGTAGTATAAATCATATTGCAACTTTCTCATTGCATCATATTCATCGGCACCGTAAGGGTACTTTAACTGTGCCCAACCAGCTAATCCTGGTTTCACTCTATGCCTAGTTGAATAGAAGGGTAGCTTTTTTTCCAATTGTTCAACAAATTGTGGCCTTTCTGGGCGAGGTCCTACAAGGCTCATATCACCCTTTAAGATATTTAATACCTGTGGTATTTCATCGATCCTTACCTTCCTAATAAATTGACCAATGAAAGTGATTCTTGAATCATTTTTGTCGGCCCACTTTGCTTCACCATCACTCTCAGCATTAACAACCATACTTCTAAATTTTAACAACTGAAATATTTTACCATTTAAACCTACTCTTTCTTGCCGGTAAAAAACGGGGCCAGAAAAACCATTTTCTACGTATATAAGTAATGCTGTTAAAATTAAAAATGGTAACATCAATACAATAATGAAAATGCTCGCCAATATATCAAAAAGCCTTACCACCCGATTTTCAAAATTACTCTGTTGGCACCCGTCACAAAAAATCAGCCAACTCGGACTCAACATATCCGTTCTTAACAAGCCTTTCTCTTTTTCCCAAAAAGCCACATATTCTACGACATCAATATTGGTTAGTTTACATTCTAATAGATCTTCAATGGGCAGTCCCTTACGTCTATCAGTCACAGCTAATACTATTTCATCAATTTCATATTCTAAGCAATAAGAAAGCAAATTTTGACCGGGTTTGACGATAAATTCATCTGGTATCTGTACCTCTTCATCTCCAGTATCAATAAAACCATGAATGAGATAACTTGCATAAGGCGGTGATAACAAACGCTTTTTCTTAAAACTCTTAATATTATCTTCTGCACCATTTTCTAATTGGTAGTCGGGTCGTATTAAATCAAATGCTAGTTCCCCGGCACCTAAAACTAATACTTTTTTACGTAATGCTCGGCTATCAAGCATTCTAAATAGAATAGAACGATATACCGATAAAATAATGATACCTGAAACAATAGCGTAAGCTGTTATTCCGCGACCTATTAACACGCTGGGAAATAGATAATAAATAACAAATAAAAATAGAATACCCAGAATATGACTCAATGCTATTCTAGTTAAAGTATAAGGAAAAAAATGTCTGCCTTGAGGCGTAGGTGCTTGATATAGCCCCATAGCCAACATACCTACAATTAATGTCGATGAAAAAACAAGTGCTTTGATTGGAAGGTTTTGAAGGCTTTCACTTGCTGGCTGCCAAATAATTATGTCGTAACGCAAGTAGAGACCAATATAGACCGATAAGAATAATAAAGCATATTCTGAAATAAGTAAAAATAAGAAGGGAGTTCTAATATGATGATTAAATAACTTTACTGTTGCCATTGAATAACTACCTAAGGACTAATCCTTTATCTCCGAAATATAATACCATCTATTCAAGCTTCCCTTAAACTTTGTGGATACTGGGAATTGTAAAGTAAGAATAAAATATTACTAAGTGATGACTTAGCACAAGCTGATTTATATTACGCAAGTGCTAAAAACTAGTCAATAGTTTATTGTTAGCTCCTAACTCCTATTTATTACTAGCTTCGACCATAATTATCTTCTAGGCGAACGATATCATCTTCACCTAAATACGAACCTGTTTGCACTTCAATTAGTTCAAGGGGAACTTTTCCAGGGTTTTCTAACGCATGAACTTGACCTATCGGAATATAAGTTGATTCATTTTCGGAAACAAGAAATGTTATTTCGCCATTGGTAACGCTTGCCGTGCCAGATACTACGATCCAATGTTCAGCTCTATGATGGTGCATTTGAACACTTAATTTAGCGCCTGGTTTAACTGTAATTCTTTTAACCTGATACCTTAAACCAATATCAACAGAATCATATTTACCCCATGGTCGATAGACTTCTCGGTGTATTTTCCATTCGTCCCGCTCAGAAGTTTTTAAAATCTCGACAATTTTCTTAATGTCTTGAACTTTATGCTTATTGGCGACTAATAAGGTATCTTTGGTATCAATCACAACTATGTCTTTTAATCCCAATACTGATATCAACCTTTCACCGCCTTGAATAAAGCAATTTTTAGAATCAACCGAAATAACATCTCCGATTGTCACGTTATTCGATTGATCTTTTTCGCTTACATCCCAAATCGCCGACCAGGAACCTATATCACTCCATTGCGCATCTAATGGAACAACAACGGCAATTTTAGTTTTCTCCATAACTGCGTAATCAATCGATTCAGCCGGACAGTTTGCAAATTCCTTTTCATCAATACGAATAAAATCTAAATCATTTACAGAATTCGTAAAGCTTTTTTTACAGGCTATGAGAATTTCTGGAAAAAATTTCTCTAATTCACGCAAATAACGGCTTGCTTTAAACATAAACATACCACTGTTCCAGTAATACTCTCCGCTATCTAAATACTTTCCAGCGGTTATAGCATCTGGCTTTTCAACAAAGCTATCAACCTCAAAAGCTGCTTGACCGGCAAGATCTGATGATTTCCCTCTACGAATATAGCCATAGCCAGTTTCAGCTGCATCAGCAACTATTCCAAAAGCCACCAACTTGTCTTTTTTCGCGTGCTCAGTAGCAACGGCTACTGCTTGTTCAAATGCAGGAATGTCTAGAATGACATGATCAGCAGCTAGGACAAGTAGCAGAGGATCTTCATCAGCTTCGACCGCTTTTAACGCGGCTAAAGCAATTGCAGGTGCAGTGTTTCTGCCGACGGGTTCAAGAATAATATTAGATGTTTTATCGATTTGGGTGATCTGTTCGGCAACTAAAAAACGATGCTCGTTGTTACAGATAATTAAAGGCTTCTCAGTTTCAAGGTTATTCAATCGAATAAACGTATCCTGAAGCATGGTATTTTCGCCAACAATATTTAAGAATTGCTTCGGGTAATTATGCCTTGACAAGGGCCATAATCTACAACCAGAACCACCTGCTAAAATTATTGGAACAAGCATTTTATTTATACCGAACAAACTGTGGAAGTAACAAATAAAAAAGGGCTAAATAATTTAGCCCTTTTTTAAAATATTTCAAAATTTGTATTTTTATTACCAACCGGTCACTTCTTTCAAAGCGCTCCCGATATCTGCCAAACTACGAACGGTTTTAACTCCGGCATCTTCAAGTGCTGCAAATTTCTCATCAGCTGTCCCTTTACCACCAGAAATAATTGCACCGGCATGACCCATACGCTTTCCGGGAGGCGCAGTAACACCGGCAATGTAAGATACAACTGGTTTAGTCACGTTGGCTTTTATAAATGCCGCCGCTTCTTCTTCTGCTGTTCCGCCGATTTCACCAATCATCACGATGGCTTCTGTTTTTGGATCGTTTTGAAACATTTCCAAAATATCGATAAAGTTCGACCCTGGAATTGGGTCTCCGCCAATACCAACACAGGTTGATTGCCCAAATCCTGTATCAGTGGTTTGTTTTACCGCTTCATAAGTTAAAGTTCCAGAACGAGAAACAATTCCTACTCTTCCCGGTTTGTGAATATGTCCCGGCATAATTCCGATTTTACATTCCCCTGGAGTTATAACGCCCGGACAGTTGGGTCCGATTAGACGCACACCTAGCTCATCACATTTCACTTTTGCATCCAACATATCAAGTGTTGGAATACCTTCGGTGATACAAACAATTAATTTAATGCCACTATTAGCAGCTTCTAGAATAGAATCTTTACAAAAAGGTGCTGGTACGTAGATAACCGTTGCCTCTGCGCCAGTTTGTTCAACCGCTTCTTTAACGGTGTTAAATACAGGCAAACCTAAATGAGTTTGTCCGCCTTTACCCGGTGTAACACCACCAACCATTTTTGTGCCATATTCTATCGCTTGCTCAGAATGAAAGGTTCCTTGAGAACCTGTAAAACCTTGGCAAATTACTTTAGTGTTTTTATCGATTAAGATGCTCATTTATTTGCCCTCCGCTGCAGCAACAACTTTTTGCGCAGCATCCGCTAGACCGGTTGCAGCAATAATATTCAATCCACTGTCAGCCAATACTTGGCGACCTTTTTCAGCGTTATTTCCTTCAAGTCTTACGACAACAGGCACTTCAACACCCACTTCCTCCACTGCGCCAATAATACCTTCAGCAATCAAATCACAACGAACGATTCCACCAAAGATGTTGACCAATACCGCTTTTACATTGTCATCAGTCAAAATGATTTTGAACGCTTCAACCACTCGTTCTTTAGTCGCGCCCCCCCCAACATCTAAAAAGTTAGCTGGCGAACCACCGTGTAAATTAACAATATCCATGGTTCCCATTGCAAGACCTGCACCATTCACCATACAACCAATATTTCCATCTAATGCAACATAGTTAAGTTCAAATGATGCGGCATGCGCTTCTCTTTCATCTTCTTGAGAAGGATCGTGCATATCCCTCAAAACAGGGTGTCTATAAACGGCGTTTCCGTCAATTCCAATTTTTGAATCTAAACAATGTAAATCACCAGCTTCTGTAATAACTAAAGGATTGATTTCTAATAGTGCTAGATCTAAATCATGAAACAACTTAGATAACTGCATAAAAATATGGGTGAATTGTTTAACTAATTTACCTTCCAGTCCAAGCTTGAAAGCCAGCTCTCTGCCTTGATAAGGCTGAGCTCCCACTAATGGATCAATTGCTGCTCTATGAATTTTTTCAGGTGTTTCTTCTGCAACTTTTTCTATTTCAACACCACCCTCTGTTGAAGCCATAAAGACCACTCGTCGACTTGAGCGGTCAACAACTGCGCCTAGATATAATTCATCGGCAATATCAGTACATTCTTCGACTAATATTTTTGAAACCGGTTGTCCGTTTGCATCAGTTTGATAAGTGATCAGATTTTTACCTAGCCACTTAGCTGCAAATTCTTTAGCTTCTTCTTTATTTGTAATAAGTTTTACACCACCCGCTTTACCGCGACCTCCAGCATGTACTTGAGTTTTGACGACCCACTTATCTCCGCCAATTTGGCCAGCGGCTTCAAAAGCGGCTTTAGGTGAATCAACGGCTATCCCGGTGGAAACCGGTAAACCATATTCCTTAAATAACTGCTTACCTTGGTATTCATGTAAATTCATGATGATATATGTCCAATAAAATAAATTGAATGGTTAATAGAAAATTAAAATTGTATGTCACTTAGCATTTAGAATAGACGCTTTTTCTAAATTTGTCCGGTTTTGGTTCCATTTAGAGCTGAAGTTATTAACTTCTAGCAATTATAAACCTCGATTAAGCATCATTGAGCGAATATGACCGATCGCTTTTGTTGGGTTTAATCCTTTAGGGCAGACTTCTACACAGTTCATGATCCCACGACAACGAAATAAGCTATATGCATCATCTAAATCCACTAAGCGTGATTCCGTCTCTGTATCCCGACTGTCGATAATAAAACGATAAGCCTGTAATAAACCTGATGGCCCAATAAATTTATCAGGATTCCACCAAAAAGATGGACAAGCGGTACTACAACAAGCGCATAAAATACATTCATATAAGCCATCAAGCTTTTCACGATCTTCCGGTGATTGAAGATGTTCTCTAACTGGTTGAGACTCGTTATTAATTAAATAAGGGCGGATTTTTTCGTACTGCTTATAAAACTGGGTCATATCAACCACAAGATCACGAATAACAGGCAACCCAGGTAGCGGGCGAACTGTCACTTTCTTTCCTTTTAAAGAAGATAGAGGCGTAATACAGGCTAATGCATTTTTACCATTAACATTAATACCATCTGAACCACAAACGCCTTCGCGACAAGAACGCCTAAAACCTATGGTCGGATCTTGTTCCTTCAACAAAATTAAAGCGTCGAGCAACATCATATCGGAGCCAGCTTCTATATCCAATGTATAGTCTTTCATATACGGCTTGGTATCTGTATCAGGGTCGTATCGATAAATCGAAAATTGCATGATATTTTGTTTCTCTTAGTGAATTCTTTTTAGTCAATCTTAATTTTAAATAAATTTGAGTAAAACAAGGACTCAAAAATTAATAAGTTCGCGCTTTCGGTGGGAAAGCATCCATGGTTAGCGGAGCCATATTAACTGGCCTTCTATCCATTTCATGAGTTTCTGGATAATATAAACTGTGTGTTAACCAATTTTCATCATCTCTTTCTGGGAAGTCTTCTCGGCTATGCGCGCCACGGCTTTCTTCACGGAAATTAGCCGCTTTAGCTGTCGCTCTTGCTATTGCCATAAGATTATCCAACTCTAAACATTCAATACGTAAGGTATTAAAGGCCTTTGATTTGTCAGAAAGCATGGCTGTTTTTAATTTTTCAGCAACAGCCTCAAGTTCAACCATTCCTTTTGCCATTAATTCACCGGTTCGAAAAACACCAAAATGATTTTGCATAATTTGTTGCATCTGATGACGTAATGCAACGGGGTCTTCACCTGATTCTGTCTCTTCCCAACGATTGACACGAGCAAGTGACTCCTCAATATTTTCTTGAGAACATTCATTTTGCTCTAACCCACCCGCTAACGCATCTTCTAAATGCATACCTGCAGCGCGTCCAAATACAACCAAATCTAATAGCGAATTACCACCCAAACGATTAGCACCATGAACCGACACACAAGCAACTTCGCCGACAGCATATAAACCGTCAACAATATATTCTTCTTCACCAGGGTTTTTGCTAACCACCTGACCAAATTTATTGGTTGGAATTCCACCCATCATATAATGGCAGGTAGGAACAACAGGAATTGGCGCTTCGACGGGATCGACATGCGCAAAGGTTTTTGATAATTCACAAACCCCAGGCAAACGTTTATTAAGTGTTTCTGCACCGAGATGATCCAACTTAAGCATGACGTGGTCACCATTTGGTCCACAGCCTCGCCCTTCTAGTATTTCTTTAGTCATCGAACGTGCAACAACATCGCGACTAGCTAAATCTTTCGCGTTAGGTGCATAACGTTCCATAAAACGCTCACCATCTTTATTAATTAAGTAACCGCCTTCACCACGACAACCCTCGGTAACAAGAACCCCCGCACCAGCAATACCAGTGGGATGGAACTGCCACATTTCGATATCTTGAACCGGAATACCTGCTCTTAGTGCCATACCAACACCGTCACCAGTATTGATCAAAGCATTAGTAGTGGACTGATAAATTCTTCCCGCACCACCAGTTGCAAAAACAGTCGCTCGAGATTTAAACTGAACAACTTCGCCTGTTTCAATAGACATTGCAATGACACCACAACATTGACCATCGTCATTCATGACTAGATCTATCGCATACCACTCGTTAAAAAAGTTGGTTTTAGCGGCTAAATTTTGTTGATAAAGGGTATGAAGTAACGCATGACCTGTTCTATCTGCAGCAGCAGCGGTTCTTGCAGCTTGCTCTCCACCAAAATTCAGTGACTGGCCGCCAAAAGGTCGTTGATAAATCTTACCATTATCTAATCTCGAAAAAGGTAAACCCATGTGGTCAAGCTCAATAACGGCATCAGGTCCTTCTTGGCACATATATTCAATCGCATCTTGATCACCAATATAATCTGACCCCTTAACTGTGTCATACATATGCCAACGCCAATCGTCTTCATGGCCATTTCCCAAAGCGACAGTGATTCCACCTTGTGCAGAAACGGTATGAGAACGAGTGGGAAAAACTTTTGAGATAAGCGCAACTTTTTGTCCCGACTTAGCTAACTGAAGTGAAGCGCGCATTCCAGCACCGCCACCACCGACGATAACAGCGTCAAAGGTTAAAACAGGAACTGACATTTATTATAGACTCCACAAAATATGAGCGCCCCAAAGGAGAATCGCAAAACAAGAAACAATGACTATTAGTTGAGAAAGCAATCTTAACCCAATAGATTTCAAATAATCAGTAGTAATAATCCAAAGACCTACCCAAGCGTGAAAACACAATGATGCTATCGCTAAAAATGAAAATATTTTAAACCAAGTTTGATCAAACAAAGCCTGCCAAACTGAAAACCCAAGGTTCGGAGTAGAAAATAAAAATGCTGAAAGATATATAACGTAGGCGGCTAATATTATCGCCGTTAAGCGTTGAATCATCCAATCATGTAGGCCACTGTGACCTAAACTTGTAACAGACTTTACCATATCCACACTCCCAAACCAGCCGCTATCAGAATACCTAATAAAATAACTAGTTGAGCACCCCGCTGACCGCCTTCTAATGATTCACCAATACCCGCATCCATCAACATATGACGGATACCTGCCACAATGTGATAACTAAGCATTGATAAAACAGCCCATACAATCAACTTAACTAAATCACCTTGCAGAATAGATTTAACTTGATTGAATTCTGCTTGAGAGGTTAGGCTTTTCTCTAACAACCAAAGCGTGAAAGGAACTGCTGAGACTAAAAGAACACCGCTAATGCGATGCAAGCCGGAGGAAATGGCGGTAACAGGCCAACTTAAATTGGCCATCATGCGGAGCGTTATGCTTCCTGGTCTATTTTTTTTCACGATATCAGTTCTTCTCAATGAGTGTGATATTGAATATATTAGTATTTTAGGTAATTTTTGGTAATTCTGCTAAACTTTTTACAGTGGATATCAGAACTTAATTAAATATGGACAAGCCATATCATTGCTTTTGTTAAGCTATTTCTGCTGGCGCAATTATATAAGCCTAAGCTACTGAATACAAATGTATTGTTGAATTTTACTGATTGTGATCATAATTGATTAGTTTATGTCCAGAATCAGCTAAAAATGCACTTTAATCTAATTGACAAAATTTTTGAAGCTTCTATAGTTACGCGCTGTAAAAAAATAACTATTAGAGTCATGAACCTAAATAATTTAGCCAGGAGCGAACACAATGACGGATAAAACCGCTACACTAACTTTACCAAATGGTGAAACCCTCGAACTGGAGATGTATTCTCCTACTCTAGGTAATGATGTTATTAATGTAGCTAGCTTAGTTAAAAACAGTGTCTTCACCTATGACCCCGGCTTCATGTCCACGGCCTCTTGTGAGTCAAAAATAACTTTTATTGATGGTGGAAAAGGCACATTACTTTATAGGGGCTACCCGATAGACCAACTAGCTGACGAATGCGACTTTATGGAAGTTTGTTATTTGCTTTTAAATGGCGATCTACCAAATGTTGAAGAAAAACAAGCATTTGTTGATCGTATTAACAACCACACAATGCTTAACGAGCAGTTAACTCACTTTTTTAATGGTTTCCGTCGCGATGCACACCCTATGGCAATTATGGTTGGAGTGGTAGGCGCTTTATCAGCCTTTTATCATGACTCTCTTGATATAACCAATGAAGCCCATCGTGAAAAAAGTGCATTTCGATTACTAGCTAAAGTACCTACAATTGCTGCCATGTGTTACCGCTACTCGATTGGAAAGCCTTTCGTCTACCCTCGAAACGAAATGAGCTATGCTGAGAACTTCCTTAATCAAATGTTTTCAATGCCTTCTCACGATGAAAAACCTGACCCAATTCTCGTTAAAGCAATGGATAGGATTTTTACGCTTCATGCCGATCATGAGCAAAACTGTTCAACTTCGACGGTAAGACTGGCTGGTTCGTCAGGTGCGAATCCATTTGCCTGTATTTCATCCGGTATCGCTTCTCTTTGGGGACCTGCTCATGGTGGTGCAAACGAAGCTTGTTTAAGAATGCTGATTGAAATTGGCGATGTGAGCCGAATTCCTGAATACATCGCTAAGGCAAAAGACAAAGATGACCCATTTCGATTAATGGGCTTTGGTCATCGAGTTTACAAAAACTTTGATCCTCGCGCAAAAGTGATGCGTGATAGTGCTCATGAAGTACTTGAAGCAACAGGAAAGACGAATGATCCGATACTAAAAGTTGCAATGGAATTAGAAAGAATCGCATTGGAAGACCCTTATTTTGTTGAAAAGAAACTTTATCCTAACGTCGACTTCTATTCAGGTATCATTTTAAATGCTATCGGTATTCCAATGAATATGTTTACTGTAATTTTTGCGCTTGCAAGAACCGTAGGTTGGGTTTCTCATTGGACCGAAATGATTGCAGAGCCTACTCAAAAAATTGGCCGTCCTCGCCAATTGTATACAGGTGAAAAGCTGAGAGATGTAGAACAGATTGATAAGCGTTAAAAACGCTTATTACAGTCAATAAAAAAGTGCTACTAGTAGCACTTTTTTTATAACATCAATATTTATTTAATCATCTTCAAAATTTAGAGAAATCTGAACTACTTTCCTCATAAATTCTCGTTCTTTACGGAATCGCTTCTTAAGATCTTCCATTTCTCTTTCTAACTGATGAACTCTAATATCCATAGCCGTCGCATCTTCAGGCAGTATTGAATCTAATTTAAGCGTTCCTTCATTTCCTGAAACAGCGTCTTTTCCAGCAGAATTTTCGGTATCGATTTCTTCAGTGACTAGTTTAACTATTTCTCCATCAATTTTATTCTTTTCTTCTAAAAACCCATACAACAATAGCCGGTCACACGTTGTATTAATAACTCTCGGAACACCTTCACTAAAATCATAAATCAATTGAAATGCTTCTGCGGTGAAGGATGGATCATTCTTCCAATCAACCTTTCCCAATCGATGTTCTATATATGACTGAGTTTCTTCTCCGTCTAAATGTGCAAGGTGATAAGAAGCTGTTACTCGTTGACGAACTTGTTCTAATATCGGAGCTCTCAAATTTTCTCGGAATTCAGATTGACCCAATAAGAAGATTTGAAGCAAGGTCTTACCGTCATAAACCATATTTGAAAGCATTCGCAGCTCTTCGATAGTTTCGAGAGGTAAATTTTGCGCTTCATCAACAACCAACATACATCGTTTGCCGTCTTTACAACGCGCTATAAAAAAATTTTCAAGGTTTTTTAATAATGAAGTTTTTTTGTTGTCTTTGTGAGCTAAACCAAAAGAGGCCGCTACCATTCTTAAAATTTCTGTTGAATCTAACTGAGTATTAATTAATTCTGCAGCTACAACATCATCCTTACTTTCTAATGAATGAAAAAGAGTTCTTACTAAAGTACTTTTACCTGTCCCTACATCACCAGTAACAACGATAAAACCCTCGCCTTGCGAAAGTCCATACTTCAAATAAGCAAGCGCCCGTTTATGAGTACTACTACCAAAGAAAAAATAAGGATCCGGCGCTAGTTGAAACGGCTTACCAGATAATTTGTAATATGACTCATACATTCTATTTTCTATTCCCTACTAGTATTGATTTCAATATAATTAACTTAGATACCATCTAATACACTCAGAGGCTATTTTAGACTAGTCTAACTTTACTATTGTACGCAAAGTTATTTCTAAATTCATCTTAATAATGTGAGTCATTTCAAAAAAACCTTTTGTTATTGGCAGTCTAAAACTGAAATGTTAATATCCAATCCGATAATTAAAAAAGGCTAATCAGACATGTGTCCAATGCAAAAAAACAGCAAACCTTGTTACTACAGTGAATATTTAGATCTCCCACGTTTTCTTGATACCCAAAATCCAGTAAGTGGGCAATACCAAAACGAAGAAGCTCATGATGAAATGCTATTCATTATTGTTCATCAGGCATACGAACTTTGGTTTAAACAAGTATTACACGAATTAAGATCCATTATTAGTTTATTTGATAAGCCATCTCTATGTGAAAAAAATCATGGTCGAATTATTCAACGCCTAGACCGAATTATCAAAATTCAGAAAGTACTAAATGATCAAATTAATATACTCGAAACCATGACTCCTTTGGATTTCCTAGATTTCAGAGATTACCTCGTACCTGCTAGCGGTTTTCAAAGTATTCAATTTAAAGAAATTGAAATTCTTTTAGGTTTAAAAATGGAATATCGAATTAATTTCGACCGTAAATCTTTTTATGATCGATTAAATGATGAAGATAGAGCTTACCTAATCGATCTTGAGGAGAAACCAAGCCTATTTGATTTAATCGAATCATGGCTTGAACGAATGCCTTTTTTAGAAACCAGCAATTTTTCATTTATCCAAGCCTATCAAAAAGCATTAGATGATATGGCAAACAATGATTTGGAAATCGTTAATAACGTTGATTACTTAAGCGATAAAGAAAGAGAGTTTCAAATCAAGGATCTAAAAACAACTCGTGCTAAATTTGACGCATTGTTTGACCAAAAGACCTTTGACCAACTGGTTAAAGATGGTGCTATTAGAATGAGCCGGCGCTCTTTACTCAGTGCCATTTTCATTAATTTATATCGGGACGAACCCGCATTTCAACAACCTTACCAACTTCTTGAAAAACTTACCGATATTGATGAGTTATTTACCCAATGGCGTCATCGTCACACTGTCATGGTGCATAGAATGATTGGCGGCAAAATAGGTACTGGTGGTTCTTCTGGCCATGAATATCTGAGTAAAACTACTCAAAACAACCGCTTTTTTAGAGAGTTATTTAATATCTCAACTTTCTTAATTCCTCGCTCTGAACTACCCGACTTACCGGAAAGTTTAAAGAAAGATATGGGCTTTAATATATAGAACAAGCACTCAAAATTTAATTTAAACACTAAAATGAGTATATTTAATCAATATGCTCACCAATTTTTCGATCCCAACTAAATCATCTCGACTAAACCTGTTTAGTTTTGGGCTATCGATATCACAAACACCTATAAATACACCTTCTACAAGGAGTGGCACCACCAATTCGGACTGAGAATTTACATCGCACGCAATATGCCCCTCAAACTGGTGAACATTTGACACAATTATTGATTTTTTTGTTTCTGCCACTGTTCCACAAACCCCTCTTCCAAAGGGAATTTTAGTACAGGCTACTTGTCCTTGAAATGGACCTAGCTGTAATAACTCATTATCACAAGCTAAGTAAAATCCCGCCCAATTCAAATCGCTTAACCCATTAAATATTAGAGCCGAAAATTGGCTTAAATTGGTGACCATATTTGACTCTCCTTGTAAAAGAGATTCAAGCTGTTTAGATAATATCCTGTATTCCGCTGTGAGTTCATTCAATGTAATCGTCCCCTAATTATTAAATATGTGTTAAATGGTAATCGATGAATAAAGCTTCTTGGCTGAGATTATCGGCTTATAAGCCAAACTTTCAAGGCCAATATTACTATTTATTATTAAAGCCCAAGAATTTGGCTGGAAGTGATAGCCTATCAAGGTTAAAATCCACCTCCAAATCATTTCAGGATTTTATTTAGAGGTAAACAATGAGTAAGCATTGGTCAATATCTGCACTACTTGATGGACAGGTATCTGCAGGTAATCAAGTTACCGTAAAAGGTTGGATAAGAACAAGAAAAGACTCTAAAGCGGGTTTTTCTTTTATTAACCTACATGACGGTTCCTGCTTCAATCCAATTCAAATCATTGCGCCTGCTGAATTAGATAATTATAACGATCAAATATTAGCGGCTACCACAGGTGCGTCTTTAGTTGTCACTGGTGAACTAGTTGCCTCTCAAGGAAAAGGACAAAGTTTCGAAATTCAAGCGTCAACTGTTGAAGTATTAGGATTAGTTGAAGATCCCGCTAGCTACCCTATTCAGCCAAAACCTCATACCATGGAATATCTACGCTCCGTTGCTCACCTTCGCCCGAGAACTAATGCGATAGGTGCAGTTACACGTGTAAGGAACTGCCTCGCACAAGCAACTCATCGTTTCCTACATGGTGAAGGCTTTAATTGGATCCATACTCCCATTATCACTGCAAGTGATTGTGAAGGAGCTGGAGAAATGTTTCGGGTCAGTACGCTCGATCAGAACAATTTACCTCGATTAGAAAATGGTAATGTTGATTATTCACAAGATTTTTTTGGCAAAGAATCTTTCTTAACCGTATCAGGCCAACTAAACGTCGAAGCCTATTGTTTAGCCATGTCAAAGGTCTACACCTTTGGACCAACATTTCGGGCAGAAAACTCTAATACAACACGACACTTAGCTGAGTTTTGGATGGTGGAGCCTGAAATCGCTTTCGCTGACCTTCAAGAAAATGCCAACGTTGCCGAAGCAATGATGCAATATATATTTAAAGCTGTACTCGACGAACGCCAAGATGATATTGCCTTTTTTAATCAGCGAGTTGATAAGACGGTTATTTCTCGACTTGAAAGTGTTGTTAATAATGACTTTGAACGGATGGAATATACCGATGCCATTAAAATCCTTGAAAATAGCAACAAAAAATTTGAATATCCCGTTTCTTGGGGAACTGACCTTCAATCTGAGCATGAGCGCTATTTAGCAGAAGAGCATGTAGGAAGACCAATCATTTTGATGAATTACCCAAAAGATATTAAAGCTTTTTATATGCGTATGAATGATGATGAAAAAACCGTTGCTGCAATGGATATTCTAGCGCCAGGCATCGGTGAACTTGTGGGCGGAAGTCAGCGGGAAGAGAGATTAGATAGATTTGATGCACGCCTTGAGCAAATGGATCTACCAAAAGAAGACTATTGGTGGTATCGCGATCTGAGACGCTATGGCACAGTCCCTCATTCTGGTTTTGGACTAGGGTTTGAAAGAGCGGTTCTCTATGCAACGGGAATGAAAAATATCAGGGACGTCATTCCCTTCCCAAGAGCGCCAAATAGTGCAGATTTCTAGTTATCCTTATCCCGAGTTGAGGTTAATTAATAAGTCGTTTAGTTAGCATAAAAAAGCTCTGTAAAACAGAGCTTTTTTTGTGGAGGATTTCTTTCTCGAAAATAAGTTATCTAAAATAAATTAATAACCATCAGAAAATAAAACCAACTGTACACCTTGCATTGACCATGGCGCTCGCCCTCCTGCCGGAATAGGCATTTGAGCATATTTTAAACTACCATCTTCATTTTTTTTAGTATTCAAACATTCAACCATCATATTTACAAATTCACTGGCTGCAACCTCAGTTTGCCAACTTCGATAACCGTCAGGCCATTCTAAACTCATTTCACGAGGACGCGTTCCTCCCCATCCACCAACAATTCCTAAGTGAGGAAAACGCTCTACCGAGCTATCATAACCAGCTTCTACTAACAAAAAATCAAGCCTTGATAAAATCGCCGTCGAAACTCGGCTATTCCAACAAATCATTGGAGTACGTCCCGGCACTTTATTTAACCAATGGGTCGCAAAAGAAGCCAATAAAGACCAGCCGCTATTCATTTTTGCTTTAGTGTTAGTGTCTTTATTTAATGCCGCTTGCATAACAGCATGAATATTTTGCCAAGTCACATCTTTTTGCGGTGTTCCCGCTTGTAGAAAAATTTCTTCAGTGGTCTTTACTGCAAGTTCTTTATCCTCGGAACTCCATTCAACACCATCTTCTATGCCTTTCGCTAATAACTCAGCTCGATACATTAACGCGTCCGCAGAATGAGATACTTGCATTAAACCATTTCGAGGCTTCGGCCAAAAGAAAGACTCCATACGATCATGCCAACTACTGATCGCATCACCAACCGGAAGTCTTTGATACATTGGCGTAAATGGGTCTTCGTCAATCCAAGCCACTAAAGCTTCAGCAAATTCTTTATCGGAAGCGCCTTTACTTGGTACAACTGGCGGATATATATCTTCTCCGATAACATCTAAACCGGCATCATCGATGATCACAGGCTCTTGACTAGGCGTTTCTATATCCGCTTGTATTCTCGCCTCTGCATAGGCAGTAAACATGTCTTGCTCTAAAAAGGTTAATGAATCCCAATAATCTAACGCCTGGTCGGTTAAACGAACACCTTCAGGTGTATCTTCATCTTGCAACTTTGTATGACGAATAATATCAGGATTCATTAGAAAAAAAGCTTCGTCGATTTGAGTAGAATCTCTATAGGACCAAGGAACCATCAATCGTGCAGCAACTTCCAAACAAAAGCGGTCTCCATGCTCAATGATTTGATACAACTTATCATCGCTTTGACCCACTGGCATTTTGCCTTTACGCCATTCATCATGCTCACCAAAACGCTTAAACCAAACCTTCCAAGCCCCAACAAATAGAGCTTTAGGAATTTGATAATGCTTTGCTCGAGGGAAAATCATTCTTTTCATTAGACCATCCTATATATAAGTCCGATTCTATGTTGCTAATAATAAAGGTTTTTTCTTAAATATCAAAGATGTTATTTATTTTGTACTCACTAAAATTAACTATAGCTCATACTTACCTTGAATATTAGTTATTAACAATAAAAGAAATTAATAATTACAACCCACATCTATTAATTATAACAATGCCAATTAAAATCCAAATGAGTTAAAATGCGATTTTACAATTTGATTCTATTTACGAGGAACCTTCATGGAACTTTCTGCTTTGACCGCCATTTCATCAGCCGATGGACGTTATGGTAGCAAAACCAAAGAATTACGCGCTATATTTAGTGAGTTTGGGCTAATCAAATATCGTGTAACCGTTGAAGTTAGATGGCTTCAAGCTCTGGCAAATTGTGAAGCTATTGCAGAAGTACCACAATTTAGTGACTCCGCTAACCAACTACTCGACAATATTATCGAACAATTCTCTATTGAAGATGCACAGCGAGTAAAAGATATCGAAAGCACCACTAATCATGATGTAAAGGCTGTCGAATACTTCCTTAAAGAAAAAACGACTGACAATAATGAAATTCACGCAGTAAGTGAATTTATTCATTTTGCCTGCACATCGGAAGATATTAATAATTTATCCTATTCTTTAATGCTAAAAGAAGCAGCAATCGTCATTAGTAATCAACAGGATGAAGTTGTTAATTCTATCGCCGATTTAGCCCATGAATACGCAGAAATCCCATTAATGTCTCGAACCCACGGACAGCCAGCCTCTCCAACGACCTTAGGTAAAGAAATGGCAAACGTGGTGGCAAGACTACAGCGTCAACAATCCCAATTTGGCAACGTTCAACTGATGGGAAAAATTAACGGGGCAGTTGGAAACTATAACGCACACATTTCAGCTTATCCCGAAGTTGATTGGCCGGCATTTGCGCAATCTTTTATTGAAGGCTTGGGACTCACTTGGAATCCATACACCACTCAAATTGAACCACATGATTACATAGCAGAGTACTTTGATGTGATCAGCCGCTTCAATGTTATCTTAATTGATTTTGACCGTGACCTATGGGGTTACATTGCGCTTGGCCATTTTAAGCAAAAAACAATTGCTGGCGAAATTGGCTCTTCGACTATGCCTCATAAAGTAAACCCGATTGATTTTGAAAACTCCGAAGGTAACCTAGGGATCGCAAACGCACTATTTACTCACCTCGGTCAGAAATTACCTATCTCTCGATGGCAAAGAGACTTAAGTGATTCAACAGCCTTAAGAACCTTAGGGTTAGGCGTTGCTCATTCTCTGATCGCCTACAAATCAACGCTTAAAGGTATTTCTAAACTTGAAGTGAATGAACAATCACTCAATCAAGAATTAGATCAGAACTGGGAAGTTCTAGCTGAACCAATTCAAACCGTCATGAGACGTTATGGAATTGAAAAACCCTATGAAAAATTGAAAGAGTTAACCCGAGGAAAGCGGGTTGACCAAGCGGGCATGCAGGCCTTTGTTGAGCAACTAGATTTGCCGGAAGAAGCTAAGGAATCTTTAAAAGCTTTAACACCCGCCAACTATATTGGTAATGCAGTTGAGCAAGCTAAAAGCATCTAATAAGTAGGTTATAACATTTTGTTAATCTGTCACTGGTTAGATTTTAGCTATGTTTGATATTGAATTTGATAAACTCGATAAATCAAAATTTTTAAAAGAATATTGGCAAAAAAAACCATGTTTTTTTAAAAATGCTTTTCCAGATTATCCTAGCTACATATCAGCGGACGAACTCGCCGGCTTATCTTTAGAGGAAGAAATTGAATCTCGGATTGTTCAATTTCATTCTGGATCCGAAAAATGGTCTTTACAACATGGACCATTCAACGAGGCTCAGTTTAGCAAGTTACCTGAATCGGATTGGACATTGTTAGTTCAAAGTATCGACGCTTGGTGCCCAGACGCTCGACAACTTTTAAGTTATTTTAACTTTATTCCCCGATGGAGACTCGATGACATTATGGTTAGTTATGCAACCCATAATGGCGGTGTAGGCCCACATGCCGACAATTACGATGTTTTTCTCATTCAAGGACAAGGAGAAAGACATTGGAGAGTTGGTAAAAAAGGTGACACAACAAAGCATAAAAACATTATCGGTGGAATGATTCACCTTGAAGAGTTTGAACCTATTATCGATGAAATAATGCAACCTGGCGATATGCTTTATATCCCACCTGATACTCCACATTGGGGAATATCCATCGGTGAATCAATTGGATATTCAGTTGGATATCGAAGCATGCAAACAAATCAAATGTTAGCATTAATAACTGAGCATCTAGCAGACAAAATAGACTATCAACAATTTTTTTCAGATCAATATCGCAGCGCTCCTAACTACACGAATCAGTTTGAACCCCAAGTTCTCGATTGGGCACAAAAAGAATTAGTTAAACTTTCAAATAATTCTGAGCTTTTATCGGAACTGCTTGCAAAGCATCTAAGCTATTCAAAGTTAGGTGTGGAGCTTACTAGTAATAACTTAGACCTTGCGGCATCAAAGAAATCTTACTTAGTTCAACTGAATGAAGACCTTACAGTCACCTGGCGTACTAGTGATGATAAAATCATTTTATACATTGAAGGAGAAGTTTTTAACTTTGAGATAGATCAATATCAGCTAGTTAATAATCTGGCCTCCTTTAAATCAGTTGAAGTAACCAAAAACACTTCTTTATCAGAACGAACAAATAATGACCTAGATAAATTGCTAGCCAGTGGGCTTGTTAATGTTTGTCACCGAAAATAAATTAATCTCAATTCAATGGAAAAAGTTACTAACCTAAAATTCTCACTACAAAGCTTTATACCTATTCTAGTCTTTTTAACTATTTGGGTATCAACACTTGTTTATCTTTATTTAAACGAAATGAATATTTGGGACTATTTTGAATTTATTTTCTTAGGTGTGTTAGGTGCTATTTTCGCAAACTCTACCGGCGCTGGCGGTGGTGTTATATTTATTCCTTTCTTCGAACACTTAGCACTTTTAGATGACCAATCACGTGCAACAAGTTTCGCTATTCAATGTTTCGGAATGACTGCTGGCGCAATAACATGGAGCCTTTTTTTTAGTAAACAAAATAGACTTAAAGAAGTCTATCCGAAATTAAATCCAACCATAACAATTTGCTCTGTTGGATCAGTGATTGGAATTTGGATAGTTTATGGTTTGGATATTTCAACGCCCTCTGAGCTTAATCATTTCTTCTCAATTTTTTCGATCTTGCTTGGAATTTGCTTATTCCTTTCATTGAATAAAAAGAACAATACCAGTTCATTGTTAACCGCGGATTACATAATTTTATTTGTTCTATCGCTTATCGGTGGATTTATAACCGCTTGGTTATCTGTTGGAATCGGGGAAATTTTAGCTTTATATCTGATATTTAGAGGTATGTGTGTCACTTGGTCAGTGGCTGTAGCTGTTATTGTTTCAGCAATCACTGTTTGGAGTGCAATTCCTTATCATTTAATTGAACCAAATATCTATTGGAACATTGTTATATTTGCAGGGCCTGGTGCAGTCGTTGGTGGCATTATCGCCAGATATTTAGCATTAGCAATATCACCAAAAAAACTCAAAACATTATTTTCAGTTTGGGTGTTTTTAATTGGAATCGCACATTTTCTTTAGCTAAACCTAAGTGCCAAAAATCATCTTAATTTTATTCGGATGGCATATTAAGCAATTGCTTTTTATTCAATAAGAAAACTCCATAACCACCGCGTTCAAACTCAATCCAAGTAAAATCAACTTCAGGATATTGCTCTTCTAAAGCCACGCAGCTATTACCAACTTCAACAACTAAAATCCCATTATCATTTAAATAATCTGCGGCTTGTTTGAGTATTTTTTTTGTTAAATCGAGGCCGTCATTACCCGAGGTTAATCCTAATTTTGGTTCAGATAAAAACTCTTGTGGAATTTCATCAAAATCTTCGGCGTCAACATAAGGCGGATTAGAAACGATAATATCGTATTTTCTATTTGGTATACCATTTAATAAATCAGATTGATAAAACGCCACATTATCTTGCTGTAATTTTTCTCGATTAATTTCAGCAACTTCAATACAATCAATTGATATATCGCCGGCATCAACAATTGCATCTGGAAAATATTGGGCACAGGCTATCGCAATACAACCACTGCCAGTACAAAGATCTAAAATACTGTTAACATGGCTATAGTCTACCCAAGGTTCAAAATGATTTTCAATTAGTTCGGCGATAGGCGAGCGAGGGATCAAAACACGCTCATCAACAAAATATTCACTGTCACAAAAAACGGATTTATTGGTAAGGTAAGCGACAGGCGTTTTAAAGTTGATCCGCTTTGCAATTCTTTCACAAAGAAGATTCTTTTCCGTACGAGTTAAAATTGATTGTAAGATTACATCCGGAGTATCAGATGGTAAGCTTAATGATTGCAAAACAAGTGTTACGGCTTCATCCCACGAATTGTCACTACCATGCCCATAAAATAAATCAGACTCTTCAAAACGAGAAAAACTCCAGCGAATAAAATCTTGGATGCTTGACAAATCATTAGCTGCTTCATGTAAAGTTTTATCACTGAGTGATAATTCATTCTTGTTTTTCATAGAGATTCCTCTTGACCTAATGCTGTCAACATTTTTGTTCGTACTTTATTCATTAATTCAGCGCGCTGACTCAGTTTATAATTTTCAGCATCTACAGGTTTACAAATTTCAACTTCAATCTCTTGGTTAGTATAAATATCAAGGTCATAATCAGCCTGTACCTTATGAATATCTTTAATTACGATAGGCACTATTAAAGCAGACGTATCGATTGCCACGTGAAAACCGCCCTTTTTAAATTTAGCTAACTTGCCATCTTTTGTCGTTGTTCCTTCGGGTGCAATCCAGATAGTTACACCATCGAGCATTTTTTCTTTTGCTCGCTGTAAATCCTTCATTGCTTGAGTCCTACTTTGGCGGTCAATCGAAATGATTTCACCTTTTTTTATTGCTGAACCAAAAATTGGAATCGAGAAAAGCTCTTTCTTTGCAATAAAGCGAAAGCTGCTATCAATAGCCAAAATAGCGACCGGAACATCGTATAAACTACTGTGATTACACATAACAATCACAGGACGTTTACTATCAATAGGCAAATTATTACCGCCTTTTACTCTAATAGATACATTGATCAAAGCCATTATTCTAACAGCCCACTTATTCAAAACTCGATCAATGTAGCTTCTATAATCTTTTACTAAATAAGAGCCATAAATTGCTTTCCCACAACTCCAAAGTGTATAAATTCCACTCATTGAAATAATGTAAATAAGTTTAAACCTTCCCGCCTTTCTTGCTCTCATTAACTATCTACTTGCCCTAACGCGACAAGCATTTTTGAACGAACAAGATTAATTAATTCCACTCTATCATCAAGGGTAAAATTTGCGGCATCAACCGGCTCACATATTTCTACATCAACTGTTCGGCCAGTATGAACTTTGATTTCATCGCCCGCTTGTACTTCATGTATGTTTTTAATAACTACCGGTAAAATTAAGGCTTGGGTATCAATAGCGACATGAAAAGCACCTCGCTTAAATTTAGCCAATTTTCCATCTTTCGATCGAGTTCCTTCGGGAGCCATCCATAAAGTAATTCCATCGATCATTTTCTCTTTAGCTTCTTTTAAATCTTTTATTGCCTGCTCATGATTATGTCGATCAATTGAAACAAATTCTGCTTTTCTTATGGCTGTACCAAAAATAGGTATTGAATAAAGTTCTTTTTTAGCTACAAATCTAAAGCTAATATTTAAAGCTTGGATAGCCACAGGCATATCATAGAGGCTACTATGAGTGCACATAACAATTAACGGACGGTGGTTATTCTGCGGAATATTTTCTTTACCTTTAACCAAAGTATTTACTTTAACAAGCGACAATAAACGAACTGCCCAGTTTTTCATTATTCTGTCGATATAAGGACGATAATCTGCTACAAAATAGGAACCTACAATAATTTTAGTACAACTCCATAAAGTAAATACACCCGTCATAAAAGCAATATAAGATAATTTCAATTTGCTTGCGTGGTTTGATTTCATATGATGCCTTATTTTAATTATTATTTTGCATTCGAATGTAGAGCTAAACTAAAAATTTTTCTCACTAATGGTTAGCAAGATAAATTCTACTAATATTGCCGACCAATAAATTTTGGGCATTTTGTTCAAAATCCATTCTTACCAACTGTGCAGTTTTAAAACCAAACACTTCGCAGTAAGGAGATAAATATTGGCATAAATCACCAACAATAGGCATGTGACTGACAATCATTAAGTTTTGATAATCTGACGATAATAAATAATCACCAAGAATCTTATGATCCGCAAAATGAACTAACATCTCTTCGGTTCGAAATGGTTCAGCGAGGGCTAATTTTTGATGAATTATCTGAGCAGTTGATTGAGTTCTAGCAAACGGACTAACGAGCATATCAGTTGGTAATTTTTCTGAATCTAAAACCAATTGTTCTGCCACATCCAGTACTTGTAATCGTCCGAAATCAGATAACTGACGAGAAAAATCTGAATCAAAACGATCAACCGCTAAACCATGACGCATAATCCACAAAGTTTTTAGCATAACTTTTCTCGTTTCGTGAATAATGGTTGTCTTTTAATCAAAGTGAACAATTAACTCTCCTCAATCAACTGTTCAGAAAAATGTTTAACTTTGGCTATGTTTTCGTTTGTTAATCGAGGTCCAAACTGAGTAACTAATAAAGACGAGGCATAATTAGCGATTTGACCAGATTTTTTTAAACCCATACCTTTCACAAACGCATGTAAAAAGCTTCCGGCAAACAGATCACCTGCACCATTTGTATCGATAGCCTCCACTGAATACCCGGAAATATTTACTTTTTCATCACCTGAAGCAATAATGGCACCATCTTCTCCAAGAGTCACAATCACAGTTTCCGCCATATTTTGCAACACTTCAATCGCATCATACAAACTACTGGTATTAGTATAACCAATTGCTTCTTCATAATTACAGAACAAAATATCAATGCCATCACCAATAATTTTCTCAAAGCCTTCACGGCAAAATTTAACCATCAATGGATCAGATAAAGACAACGCCCGTTTAACGCCCTTGTCCTTAGCAAATTCTCCAGCCTTGATCACCATTTCTAAAGCTGCAGGTGAACTGGCTAAATAACCTTCGATATATAGAATATCTGATTTTTCTAATGCTGACTCATCGACCTGCTGGTAATTGATATCTGCCGTTATGCCAAGGTGAGTTCTCATAGTTCGATCGGCATCGTCAGTAATAAAAACTAAACATTTCCCCGTGGTTCCATCATTAAATTCTTCATAAGTTAAATTACTACCTACGCCATGAGACAATAAATCTTCTTTATAAAAGTGCCCTGCTTCGTCATTGGCGACTCTACAAGAATAAAAACAGTCAGAACCTAAAGTTTGAGCACCTATAATCGTATTTGCTGCCGATCCCCCGCAAGCTCTTGAATGGAATCGGCCATCAAAAGCTTGTAATAAAATTGATTGCTGTTCCTCTTCCACTAAAATCATTACGCCTTTTTCTAACTGGTGCTCTCTCAGTTCTTCAATAGTAACTTCTATTTCAAAATCAACTAAGGCATTACCTAAACCATAGATGTGATACTGATTATTCATATTCATTTCCAAAGTAGCAAAATTACATAATTTGATTATAGATAAGCACGCAATTTTAACAGGTTATTGTGGTAAAATTTAACTTTCTTACCATTAATATAGTACTTTTAAACCATGCAAGCTCTTTTTGTTGATAATCTGACTGTTATCGATTTCGCCTATTTTCATTCCGAAAGAGGAATCGTCGGTGAAAGCCTTATTTTGGATGTCAAATTGTTTGGCGATCTAAATGACGAAGGGATGTTATTTGATTTTTCTTTTGTTAAAAAACGAATTAAATCTTGTGTTGATAGTTTAGTCGACCACAAATTTTTAGTTGCAAAAAAGCAAGAGTCGATGACTATTGAAGAAACGCCACAACAACTAACGGTCAACCTTAAAACAACAAATAATGATAATTATCAACATATTAGCCCTCATCAAGCAGTTTGTTTTATTGAATCAAACAGTGTTACAGGTGAATCTATCACTCAAACCATTCACCATGCTATTAAGTCAATATTACCGGACAATGTCACTCGCATTGAACTCAACCTTCGAGCTGAAAATATTGATGGTGAGTTTTACCATTATAGCCATGGTTTAAAGAAACATTTAGGTGATTGCCAACGTATTGCCCATGGTCACCGATCAAGAATAGAAGTTTTAGAAAACGGCTGTTACTCTCAAAAATGGTCATCTCATATCGCCAATCTATGGAAAGATGTTTATTTAGCGACCAATGAAGATATTAAACAACAGAAGGTAATAAACGGTATTGACTATTTTGTGTTTGAATATCATGCGAATCAAGGCTTGTTTCAATTAACGATACCTAAATGCCGCTGTTTTTTAATCGATTCGGATACCACTGTTGAGTTAATCGCTGACTTTTTAGCTAATTACCTTAAAACTCAATCACCAGAATCACAATTTGAAGTCATTGCATATGAAGGTGTTGAAAAAGGATCAATATGTGCCGTCTAAGAAAAATAGTTTCTAATTAGTCAATAAATTATCAAGGATAAAAAACATATTCATCTTATTATCGTTGATCTAGGTCAAAACGTTTTTTTTCATTCTAATAGAGTATTAGCAGGTGAAGTTTCCCATCCTAATTTCATTAGTTGCAACAAAAGGACGTTAAATCATGACAATCCCGCAAAAAATTATTAATACTGTTGAACGTATTGCACAAGATATCGCTCGGCCTAACGCTGATGATGTTGATATCAACGCTCGTTTTCCAATTGAATCTTTAAATGCGCTAAAAGAAGTCAATATTTTAAGTGCGGGTGTTCCACAGAGCTTAGGTGGTTATGGACTCGACATCATTGAATTAGGTGAACTGTGTAGAATTATCGCTAAACATTGTGCATCTAGTTCAATGGTACTGGGTATGCATTTCATTAAAGTTGCCAGCATCGTCCATTTTGGTAAAGGTATTGATAATGTTGATAGTTATCTTAAACTGTTAGTAAAGGAACAAAGATTAGTTGGCTCAGTCACCTCTGAAGAGGGGATCGGTGGAAATCTAAGAAATAGCATTGCCTACATTCAACCAAACGAAAACGAAAACGGATTCAGTTTAACCAAGCATAGTACTTGCTTGTCATACGGGGCCTATGCGGATGATTTATTAATTACTTGTAGAAGAGATGAAGACTCCGCCCGTTCAAACCAAGTAGTGGTACTGGCTACAAGAGACGACTTTACATTAGAGCAGCATGGAGAGTGGGATTCTATGGGAATGCGGGGAACATGTAGTCCGCCCTTTACAGTGACAGTTAACGCTAAAATGTGGCAAATATTTGAACCAGATTTCGCTCATATTGCTGCTCGAACAATGGTTCCAGAAACACATTACATTTGGTCAAATATCTGGCTAGGAATCGCTTGTGATTCAGCAATTAGAGCTAGAAACCTAATTCAATCCAAAGCCAGAAAAAACCCCTCAGTTCTTCCCGATGGAGCCAAAGAACTCGCTCAGTTAGAAATAGAACTAGAGCGATTTAGAGATACCGTTAAGTCTGTTGGAAAACGTTATATGAAAGCACATTTAGAAGATGATATTGATTACCTTTCAAGTATCGGTTTTAGCCTAAAAATAAATGCTCTAAAGCTGAATTCATCTCAATTAGTGACTGATATTTGCTTGAAGGCGATGACTATTTGCGGCTTTGCTGGTTATTTAAACAATACACCTTTTTCAATTGCTCGAAACTTAAGGGATGCCCTATCTGCAGCGCCAATGATAGGAAACGGTCGGTTAATAGAAACTAACGCAACTAATCTTCTTGTATACAAAAATGATGATTAATTACTGTCACTTACTATTTTGAGTGCTTAGAGTTTTTAATTTCTGTTGAGCGAGTAATTTCAAATCTTCTTCATTAAGTAAACGATTAATGCAAGCTTTAAAAGGCTCGTCGGCAGAATCAAAAAAGAAATTGTAAACCCTTGTTTCATATTGATGACCAACTTCTATTCTACCAAGGATATCTAAATTATAACCCTGTTTCAGCAATTGATAAATTTCAGCCGACTGTATTTCGTCAAATACAAAAGTAGGTCCCCAAAGCTGAAGTTCGGCTTCCAAGTATTCGGAATCAAATTTTGGCTTAAATTCTTTGTTGTTAATAATTAATTTTTGAAAACTTCCAGCTTCGAGTTCAATGTGGGAGGGGCCGGTCGCTATTATTTTATAACTCGGTTCAGCATCAAGGTATTGCAAAGACGATATCACTCTAAAGTAACCAATATATTGTCTACCAATTATTCCTCCAGCAAACGGAAAGCTCATAACACAATGTTCTTCTGATTGGTCATAGCTATAGTCAGGAAAATCACCACAACTGGTGATAAAAAAACAGGCTAAAAACAAGGTTATAAATTTGGCTTTCGTTTGCTTAATCATTTCTTGAATACTTTTCTCGCTTTTAGTCGCTTATTTAATCGCTGCTTACTGCTATCATTTCTAACTAGTTTGTTTGCCTTGGTTGGCTTTAAGCCCACCAGTGATTCAAACTCTGACAATTCTTGTGGTGTTAGTTCCCGCCATCTCCCTCGTTTTAAAGCTCGAGGTAATTCGAAATTACCATATTTAATTCGATGCAAACGTGATACCTGAATATCGAGAGCTTCCCACATTCTTCTGACTTCTCGATTACGTCCTTCTTTTAATGTCACATGATACCAATGGTTGCTTCTTTCACCACCGGCATCTTCAATTGATTCAAAATGAGCAGGACCGTCATCAAGTTCTATACCATTTTGTAACTGGGCTAGCATATCATCAGATACCTGCCCACGTACTCTTACTGCATATTTTCTTACAATTTCCATTGAAGGATGCATTAATTTATTAGCTAAATTACCATCATTAGTAAAAAAAATTAATCCACTGGTATTGTAATCAAGACGACCAACGCTCAACCACCGAGAATTTCTGATCTTAGGTAAAGTATCAAAAATAGTTGCCCTTCCTTCAGGGTCTTTTCGGCTTGAAATTTCTCCTTCGGGCTTATGGTACGCTAACATTATTCGTTTAAATTCATCAGGCTTAGTCACTTTGAGCGGTTTTCCATCAACACGAATCGTTGATTCAAAATTAGCTCTATCACCAATTTCAGCAATTTTTCCGTTAACGCTTACTCGACCCTCTTTAATCCATCGTTCAGATTCTCGACGCGAAGCAATTCCGGCGTTGGCCATAATTTTTTGTAATTTTTCATCTTGCATGTTTGGCTACTTCTCTGCTCTGCGCTACTTGTTATTGGCTAATGATTCTGTTCATCATCTAAAATATCGGGAACTTCTGATTCAATAACATCATCTTGTTCTGGTTCAACCTGCGCGTAAAAACTTTCCTGATTAGATTCCGTATGCACGTCATCTAATTCGTCCTCGATTTCCGTTTCTGTTTCTGTTTCTGCGTCTAACAAATCGACTTCCTGAGTATTCTCTTCCTGTCCAGATAAATCAGTACTTTCTTCAGATGTGTTTTCTAAATCTTGACTATCTACATTGGCCAGCTCTTGATTATCTTCTTCTGCTACATCAGGATTTGGTAAATCGAGTTCTGGATGAATATCTTCCAAATCTTTTATTTCTGCAAGGGTGGGTAATTCTTCCAAACTTTTCATATTAAAGTAATCTAAAAACTGTTTAGTGGTTGCATAAAGAGCAGGCCTTCCCGGAACATCTCTATGCCCTACAACTCGTATCCACTCTCTTTCAATCATTGTTTTTATGATGCTACTACTCACACCCACACCACGAACATCTTCTATTTCTGCACGAGTAACAGGCTGTCGATAGGCTATTAATGCAAGGGTCTCTAGCGCAGCTCTCGAATACTTAGCTGGCCGTTCTTCCCAAAGACGGCTTAACCATTGAGAATAATCTTGTTTTGATTGATACCGATAACCGCTGGCGACCAATTTCAATTCAACACCGCGACCTTCTGACTCTTGCTGTAGTAGGGTTAAAGCTTCTTTTATTAAGTTATTCGATGGTCGTTCTTCATCTTCAAATAACTTCATAATTTGATCAACCGTCATTGGACGGCCAACAGCAAAAAGTGCAGCTTCTATAATATTTTTTAGTTTATTTGTTTCAATTGTCATTGTTACTGGAAATTCCTAACTAATATATTTCAAATGTCATTTATTACTTGATCAATAAAAATTTCTTAATTAATTTTTGCTCTCACATGGATCGGTGAAAACGGATCACTTTGCACCAATTCAATCAAAGACTCTTTAGTTAACTCCATAACCGCCAAGAAAGTAACCACAACTCCAGCCCTACCCTCTTCAATATTAAATAAAGATACAAAATTGGTGAAATTATCCGCTGATAAAATCGCTAACACAGTAGCCATTTTTTCTCGTGTTGATAATGCTTCTCTTTGAATATGATGGGAGGTAAACATTTCAGCTCTCAACAAAACGTCTTTTAAAGCAAATAATAAATCTCGCATATCGACATCTGGCGCTGGCTTATCAATATGCAGCTCTGGTGTTTCCGCTTCTAACTGGTGAGTTTCCCTTCCCATTCGTGGCAGTTCGTCAACATCCATTGCGGCTTTTTTAAAACGTTCATATTCCTGCAATCTTCGAATTAGATCCGCGCGCGGATCACCTTCTTCTTCATCGTGTTTAGGTCTTGGCAATAACACTCGACTTTTGATCTCTGCCAGCATTGCCGCCATCACTAAATATTCAGCCGCTAACTCTAAATTAATCGATTTCATCAATTCAACGTAAGCCATATATTGCTCGGTGATATGAGCGATGGGAATATTTAAAATATCCAAGTTCTGACGTTTAATTAAATAAAGCAACAGATCAAGCGGCCCTTCAAAAGCTTCTAAAAAAACTTCTAAGGCATCAGGTGGGATATAGAGATCTTTTGGAACTTCACTGACGGGCTCGCCGTCGATCAACGCAAAGTGCATTTCTTCTTGAGTTTGGGTTGGCACACTCGATAAGCTAAACTCAGGCGCCCGCTCTAACTCTGCCATTTGCTCTAATTCAGCTTCTTGCTCTAATTCAGACGGAGCATCATCGGCTAGATTTCCAGCATTTGATATTTCGGTATTTGGATCGTCAATATTCATTATTTAATCAATACTTTTCATAAAGCTTATCGGTAAGATAACCCCATAACATCTCGGACATCTTGCATGGTTTCTTTAGCAACCTCTCGCGCTTTTTCAGAACCTTCTGCAATAATACTTTTAACTAGATCAGGGTTTTCTTCAAATTCTTTTGCTCTTTCTTTAAATTCAGATGTTTCTTGTTTAACACAATCAACCAGCGGTTGTTTACATTCTAAACATCCAATACCAGCAGTAGTACAGCCTTGCTTAACCCAGCTTTTAACATCGTCGGCAGAATAAACTTCGTGCAACTGCCACACTGGACAATTATCGGGATTTCCAGCGTCTGTTAAACGAACTCGCGCAGGATCGGTTTGCATTCGCTTAATTTTATTTTCGATGCTTTCTTCGCTTTCGCGCATTTCGATTACATTGTTATAGGATTTAGACATTTTTTGACCATCCAAGCCCGGCATCTTAGATACAGGTGTTAACAAAGCTTGTGGCTCAGGTAATATAATCTTTCCACCACCATCCAAATAACCAATTAATCGTTCTTTGTCGCCCAATGAGATGCTGGCATGGCCTTCAACAAGCACTTGAGCTTTACTGAGAGCTTCTTCATTTCCCTCTTGAACAAAATCACGACGCAAATTGTTATATAACTTGGCGGTTTTTTTACCTAGTTTTTTGACCGCTTGTTCTGCCTTTTGTTCGAACCCCGGCTCTCTTCCATAATAATGATTAAAGCGGCGCGCAATTTCTCTGGACATTTCTACATGAGGTACCTGATCTAGTCCAACTGGAACAGCACCAGCCTTGTACATTAATATATCAGCGGTTTGTAATAAAGGATAACCTAAAAAACCGTAGGTACTTAAATCTTTATCTTTTAGTTTTTCTTGCTGCTCTTTATAAGTCGGTGCTCTTTCAAGCCAGCTTAATGGAGTTAGCATAGATAATAACAAATGAAGTTCTGCATGTTCCGGTACTTTTGATTGAATAAACATAGTCGCCGAACCGGGATTAACACCAGCCGCCAACCAATCAATCACCATATCCCAAACAGATTGCTCGATAATGGCAGGGTCATCATAATGAGTAGTTAATACATGCCAATCAGCAACAAAGAAAAAGCACTCATATTCATGTTGTAACTTTGCCCAGTTCTTCAAAACGCCATGATAGTGTCCTAAATGTAATCGTCCCGACGGGCGCATTCCAGATAACACTCGCTGGTTTTGTAGATTTAAACTACTCAAATTTTAACCCTTAACTGCTTTCTCTAATCTCGAACCCTGCATTATAGAGCGAGATTCAATTAGTTAATACTAATTATCGAAATTATTTGATAGACTTCCCCGCAACATCAATTAAGCAATCTAGAATATGGCTACGTTAGCCATTATTTTGTCAAATAAGTTTATTTTAAAAAGTACAATCAATGACACCTACCCCCGTAAAAGTAACACTTGCCCCCTTTTGGAAACGATTATTTGCTTGGATCTATGATTTATTGGGTGCGTTAGGTATTTTCATTCTCGCTTTAACCATCGGCCAAATACTGTTGTACCTGATAACTCTACCCTGGGTCGAAGACTTTAACCAAGTTTCTAATCAAGTGAGTAACAGTGTTTTCTGGGCTTTTTATCTTTTTTCGGCTGTCCAATACTATTATATCTGGTGCTGGGTAAAAGGTGGGCAAACCGTCGGAATGAAAGCGTGGCGATTACAACTTTATAAAACCGATGGTTCATTACTCAACTGGAAAGAAGCTTATATACGTTCACTTTTATCTGTTGGTGGGCTGGCAAACCTTTGGTGCTTAATTGATAAGGAAAAGCGTGGCTGGCATGATCTTGTTTTTGATACTCGAGTGATTGAGTTACCAAAAGATTTTTATAAAAATAAGCGGGATAATCGACCAATTATCTGACACCAGAACTAATCAGCAATCATATTATTTCAAGTCGGCGGACTATCCGGATTTTCGCATCAACCAGTAGGCAACCGCCGCGAAGACAGCTAAAGGAATGATTGCGCCAACAAATGGTGAGACACCATAAATGAGGCTAATTGGACCAAAAGATTGTTTTGCTAAATGGAAACCAAAACCAAGCATTACTCCTGTTAAAACTCTCGCCCCCATTGATACATTTCGCATTGGTCCAAAAACAAAGCTGGTCGCTAAGAACATCATAATTGCAACAGATACCGGCAAAAATATTTTTTGCCAAATAGTAAGTTCGATTCCTTTAGAATCTAACGCATTACTCGTCAGGTAATTTTGATATTTGATCAATCCTCGAATATTCATCGTTTCGGGCTGAAGTGTTAACGTATCCAAATTATCTTTTTCCAAAGGGTTCTTCCATTGCCTCATATGGAAACTTTGTTTCTCTATTTTTTCCGGTAAAAATACTGTTTCCACACCATCAACTAAAAACCAATTTGAATCGATAATTTTCGCCGAGTCCGCTTCAATCAACTTGAGTAAACGATAATTTTTATCCAATTGATACAAAGAAACATCGTACATTTCTCCGCTTTTATGAACACTGGCAATGTGGATAAATTGATTGTCTCTTTTAGCCCACAAACCGGTTGCACTACGCGAGATTTTTCCATCACTCAATGCCGATGTTCTTAGTTGCTGGGCAGCTTTACTCGCAACAGGCGCAACAATTTCACTTAAGAACAAGACAAAAATCATTAATATCAATGAGGCCTTTAATGTTGAGCCTGCAATTCGCCAAGTTGTAATACCTGCTGAGCGCATCACTGTTAATTCATTATTTGCAGCTAGCACACCTAAACCAAACAAAGAACCTATCAACACCCCCATTGGAAATAATTCGATGACTTTTTGCGGTAACATAAGTCCAACATAGAGTAATGCATCGGCGAGTTCATAGTGGCCTTGACCAATTTTGTTAGATTCTTCTAACAAGCTAAACATTGCTCGTAACATAATAAGCAAAAATAAAATCAAAAGACTAGCGGAAATAACATGCCTAGCAATATAGCGATCCAAAAGATTAATCATTAGCATTACCTTTTGGGGAGGTTAATTCTTGTTTTGAAAGCTTCTGTTTATTTGCAGTTTTAGATTCAGTTGTTCGATATAATTTGTAAACAAAAGCGGCTAGTCCTAAATGAATCCACCAAAAGCCCAGAACGCCCGGTATTTGCTCTGATTCAATCAGTTTTCGAGAATACATCATCAATAATACATAAATTAGATAGATCATTATCGATGGCAATAAACGTGAAAACTTTCCTTTTCGAGGTTGAGTTCGTGACAAGGGTACCGCTAGCAAACAAATAAGAGGGATTGATAAAGGTGCAGCAAACCGCCAATGAATTTCAGCCCAGTCTTTGGGAGACAAATTTATAAATAGATCAATTGTGGAACTAGACTTAGTTGAATCTTTTACTTCTATTGATTCTTCTTGAGTAATCTTAGTATACATCTTGGCAAAATCTGTCAACTGCCAGCGATCGTCGAGTTGATCAAATTCGCTGTACTGCCCTTGTTCAAGCAATAAATAGTTAATTCGTGTTTTTTTATCTTCCCACTGACGACCACTCATTGCAGTTTGAATTTTTAATTGAGAAGAGGTTTGAAAAATCTCATTTTGACTGGTGGAAATCTGCTCATCATCTAACAAATTGGCTAATTCTTTATCTACCGGGCGCGACACCGAAAAAACACCCCGGATTGAGCCATCACTCGATTTCGTTTCAACAAAAACAATACCATCTTTACTGCTATTTTCTCGAAAGCGGCCAGCTGAAAAAATTCCTAGTTTTGCTTGAGCCGCTTGCTCAGCCATGATTACTTTGGTTTGGGAAACAGCCCAAGGTGTTAATAAAGTTGATAAACTTCCAGCGACCAAAGCAAAAGTCAATGCCATCGGAAAAAGCATGCGAGCCAAGTCTTTTTGACCAATGCCTAAACTGTGTACCACCACTAGCTCATTATCAGAATAAAGTTTGCCAAAAGTTAGTAAAATAGCTAAGAAAAATGAGAGAGGAATTAAAAACCCTGCAATTGACGGAATTTGTAAAGCTAACAAAGCAAACACCGCTTTAGCAGAAATAGTTCCATCCACCGCAAGCTGTATATATTTAACAAAACGGGAACTGATAAATATCAGTATTAACACCATTGAAATGGCGCCAGTTGTCTTGTATATATCTCTGTTGATATAGTCTTTTAGTAACAATCTACTTACCTAGGCCAAAATCGGCTAAAGAGAATAAACGTCTTGGATTTAACCAAGTTTAATATCAATTATTGACAACAAAAGTGATAGTTTTACTTAAAATAAACAGATTTATCAGTTAGACTCTCGTTTTAACTAGTTTTCTGTTGTTGTATCAATTCTTGGCATGCCATTCTAGCATTGCTCATGGATAATAATAAACCTCAGATATTTGGAAACTAATTCAATCAATCAATTAAGGTTCTTTCGATGGAATTTCACGTAAAAAGCGGTAACCCTGAAAAGCAACGCAGTGCATGTGTCGTTGTTGGTGTTTTTGATACGCGCAAGCTCTCTCAAGCAGGCGAACAAATCGACTCAGTGAGCGAAGGTTATTTAAGTAACCTACTGAGACGAGGCGATATGGAAGGTAAATTAGGACAAATTTTATTATTACATAATGTGCCTAATACGCTTTCAGATCGGGTTTTATTAATTGGCTGCGGAAAGGAACGTGATTTTTGTGATAAACAATACAATACCGTGATCGCAAAGGCGATCACCACCCTTAACGAAACCGGCTCAATGGAAGCTGTTTGTTTTTTAAGCGAACTCAACGTAAAAGGTCGTGATACTCATTGGAAAGTTCGTCATGCAGTTGAATCAACTCAAGACACCTTATATTCATTTGACCAATTTAAAAGTAAATCTGATGCTGCAAGGCGTCCTGTTAGGCGTTTAGTCTTCAATGTAACCACACGTAAAGAGTTAACCCTTGGTGAAAAAGCAATCGAAGAAGCACTCGCAATATCAAAAGGTTCCCACAAAGCGAGAGATTTTGCCAACCTTCCACCAAATGTTGCTAATCCAAGCTACTTAGCCGAAGAAGCAAAAATATTAGCGGTTGAAAACAGTGATATAGAATGTCAAATCATTGATGAAGTCGAGCTAAAAGAAATGGGAATGGGGGCATTTACTTCTGTTACACAAGGTTCTGACACTCCCGGAAAACTTATCATTTTAAAATACAATGGCGGAAATGACGATCAAAAGCCAATCGTATTAGTTGGTAAAGGAATAACCTTTGACAGTGGCGGTATTTCTCTCAAGCCAGGTGAGAGAATGGATGAAATGAAATATGACATGGGAGGAGCTGCCGGTGTTTTTGGAGCATTTGTCGCGGTGACCGAATTAAAACTAAAAGTTAATTTAATTATGGTTATCGCTGCTGCAGAGAATATGCCAAGCGGTTCAGCCAGTCGTCCCGGAGATATCGTTACCACTCTTTCAGGCCAAACCGTTGAAATATTAAATACAGATGCCGAAGGCCGCTTAGTTTTATGTGATGCACTGACTTATGTCGAGCGATTTGACCCAGATGTAGTGATTGATGTAGCAACTCTAACTGGCGCCGTTATTATTGCGCTTGGTCATCACGCATCAGGTTTATTGAGTAATCATAATCCTTTAGCCCATGATCTATTAAATGCAGGTGAGCTTTGTGGCGATAGAGCTTGGCGTTTGCCTTTATGGGATGAGTACCAAGAACAACTTGATTCAAACTTTGCTGATATGAGTAACTTAGGTGGTCGTGAAGCAGGAACAGTAACCGCGGCCTGCTTTTTATCTCGCTATGCAAAGAAGTTCCACTGGGCTCATTTAGACATTGCTGGAACAGCTTGGAAATCAGGTAAACAAAAAGGTGCGACAGGTCGTCCTGTTCCCTTATTAACTCAGTACATTATTAACCGAGTCGGTGGATAGAAAACAATGAAATCGAGAGTGAAATAACTTCACTCTCATCGATTGAGAATCCTTATGACACAGATTGAATTTTATTCCGTAGAAGATGAAAAAAATCAACTGCCCTTTCATCACATAACCGAAGTCGTTAAACGCGGTTACCGAAAGGGTCAAAAGGTTTTTATTCATGCCGAAAATAAAAAACTCGCTGAAAAAATTGACGACATTTTATGGACTCATGATGCAAAAAGTTTTCTTCCTCATCAATTGGTTGGTGAAGATGAAAATACTAAGCCGCCAATTGAAATTGGCTTTGGTCAAGAACCAAACATAAGACCGGATATTTTGATCAATTTATCAACCGAAGTGCCACTATTTTTTAGTCATTTTAATTGGGTCTTTGAGTATGCATTTGGCGATGACGAAAACAAAGAAAAAGCCAGAGAAAGATTTAAGTTTTATCGTGAAAGAGGCTACCCTCTTAATCACAAGAAAATATCGTCTTAACTGATGATTAATCATATTTTAAAACGTTTTATTTTAAATAATTATAAGAGAATATAATAAGCAGCATGGATACTTCATACAATCCTGAAAATATAGAACAAAAATGGTATAAAAAGTGGGAGTCAGAAGGCAACTTCAAAGCTAACGGTGCAGGCGAGCCATATTGCATATTAATCCCGCCTCCCAATGTCACTGGTAGCTTACACATGGGGCATGCTTTTCAACATACCATCATGGATACTCTAACTCGTTTCCACCGAATGAAAGGCGACGATACCCTTTGGCAATGTGGCAGTGATCATGCTGGTATCGCCACGCAAATGGTGGTTGAAAGACAACTGGATGCACACGGTAAAAAACGAACTGATTTTACCCGTGAAGAATTCATCGAGAAAGTATGGGATTGGAAGGAAACATCTGGCGGAACGATTTCCCAACAAATGAGACGTTTAGGTGATTCACCAGATTGGGATAGAGAAGCTTTTACTATGGATGAAAATCTATCCAAAGCAGTTCAAGAAGTTTTTATTCAACTATATAAAGATAAAACTATTTATCGTGGTAAACGATTGGTTAATTGGGATCCAAAATTTCAATCGGCTATTTCAGATCTCGAAGTAGAAAACCACGATGAAAAAGGATTTATGTGGCACTTTCGTTACCCACTTGCCGATGGCGCAAAAACCATTGATGGAAAAGATTATTTAGTCGTTGCAACAACACGTCCTGAAACCATGTTAGGTGACTCAGCCGTTGCGGTTGATCCAAAAGATGAACGTTACAAAGATTTGATTGGAAAGTTTGTTGACCTACCAATCGTTAATCGAAGAATTCCGATTATTGCCGATGATTATGTTGATATGGAATTTGGAACAGGTTGCGTCAAAATTACCCCTGCTCATGATTTTAATGATTACGAGGTAGGTAAACGGCATCAACTGCCTTTAATTAATATTTTTAGCCCAACAGCTAAAATTTTACCTCAAGCAGAAGTGTTTAAATTTGGTGGAAAACCCATTGAAGGTTATCCGAATCAACTTCCTGAAAAATACGCCGGACAAGATCGTTTTGATGCACGTAAATTAATTGTTGAAGAGTTCGAGCAGTTGTCGTTACTTGAAAAGATTGACGATCACGCATTGATGGTACCTCGAGGCGATCGAAGTAATGTTGTTATCGAACCTCTACTGACAGATCAGTGGTATGTTGCAACCGAATCATTAGCAAAGCCCGCGATTGATGCCGTTAGAAATGGCGAGATTAAATTTGTTCCTGAGAACTGGGATAAAACTTATTACCACTGGATGGAAAACATTCAAGATTGGTGTATCAGTCGTCAGCTTTGGTGGGGACATCGAATTCCTGCTTGGTATGATGAACAAGGCCATGTTTATGTGGCTGAAAATGAAGCGACTGTCAGAAAAGAAAATAATCTATCGGATGATATTTTGTTAAGACAAGACAATGATGTTTTAGACACTTGGTTCTCCTCGGCTCTTTGGCCGTTTGCAACCATGGGTTGGCCAGAAAAAACACCTGAGCTTGATAAGTTTGTTCCATCGAGTGTTTTGGTGACGGGTTTTGATATTATCTTTTTCTGGGTTGCCCGAATGATAATGATGACAATGAAATTCACTAATAAAGTGCCTTTTAAAGAAATTTATATTACCGGGCTTATACGAGATGAGCATGGCGATAAAATGTCAAAGTCGAAAGGAAATGTCCTTGATCCTATTGATCTAATTGACGGCATTGAGCTTGATCCACTAGTTGCAAAACGAACCACTGGATTAATGAATCCCAAAGCTGCTTCAAAAATTGAAAAGAATACCCGAAAACAATTTCCTGATGGGATTGGTTCTTACGGAACCGATGCATTAAGAATGACATTTTGTTCATTAGCCTCCACTAGCCGTGATATTAATTTTGATCTAGGCCGCGTTGAAGGTTACAAAAATTACTGTAATAAATTATGGAATGCCGCTCGATACGTATTAATGAATACCGAAGAATTTGATTGTGGTAAAACCGGCTCAGTGATGGAATTATCGATTGCTGACCGATGGATTATTTCTCGCTTTAATCAAGCAATCAAAACTTTTGAAACTCATACCAATGAATATCGTTTTGATCTGGCGACTCAAGCATTATTTCAGTTTAGCAAGAATGATTATTGTGATTGGTATCTGGAACTTTCCAAGCCGATACTAAATAGCGATAATTCGACCGAAGCTCAAAAGTGCGGAACCAGACATACGTTGGTTAATATTTTAGAATCGATGATGCGTTTATTACATCCGATGATTCCTTTTGTTACTGAAGAAATATGGCAACGATTGAAACCAATGATAAACACATCAAGTGATTCTATTATGCTTGCCCCCTTCCCTATTTTTGACCAGGATTCATTGGATGAAAAAGTCGACCAAGATATCGCATGGATTCAATCGCTCATTACAGGCGTAAGAAACATCAAAGGTGAACTTAATATTTCACCGTCTAAACCAGTGAAGGTTTTATTAAAAAACTCTGATCAAAACGATGCCAAATGCCTTAATGAATATCGAGGTTTTATTTCTTCTCTGGCAAAGCTTGAGTCTATTGAATTACTTTCTGAAGGTGAGAAAGCACCAATATCTTCCACTGCGCTTGCAGGCTCTTTAGAAATTTTAGTTCCGGTTGCAGGTCTAATCGACTTGGACGCAGAAAGTGCTCGCCTTCAAAAAGAAATTGATAAGTTGAAAAATGAACATAAGAGACTATCAGGAAAATTACAAAACGAAAGATTTGTTGCTAATGCGCCTGCTGATATCGTAGAGAAAGAAAAAGAGAAATTGGCTAATACGCTTGAAGCTTTAACTAAGCTAGAAGACCAACTGCAGGAATTAAAAACACTGTAACTCAATTGGTTATTTAAGGAAATTGATTCGATGAAAATTAGTATTTTAAAAGTTAAACTTACAATGGTAGTTTTGTTTATCACTTTCATTGTAAATGCATCAGGAATTAATTCGATTGATCACATCTCTAAGGACTACGTTAAATTAGTGCTATCACTTGGAGAACACGATCCTGCTTATGTAGACGCATATTATGGGCCAAAGGAATGGCTTAAAGAAGTAAAAAATAACAAAGCAAATTTAGATGATATTGTAACTACCGCAGAAAAATTGATTCTTTCTTTAAAGCCACAACAATCTAATGAAGAAATGGATAAACTTCGAATTATTTATTTGCAAGTTCAACTAGGCGCACTTAAAGCGAGAGCTTTAATGATGAGGGATAACACCAATCCTGATTTCGATACTCAAAGCAAAGCTCTGTACGATACTCAAGCACCAAAAATAGCATTTAAAGAGTTTGATAAAGTTTTAGCTGAGTTAGACAAACTATTACCCGGCGACAGTTCACTGATAGAAAAATCAAAAGCATTTACCGACCAATTTATTATTCCAAAAGATAAACTTGATACCGTTTTTAATTTAGCGATCGCCGAATGTAAATCGCGAACCCAAAAGTTCGTTAAGTTACTCGATAATGAAAACTTTAAACTTGAATATGTAGAAAACAAACCCTGGAGTGGTTACAACTGGTATAAGGGTGATGCCTTTTCATTAATTCAAATGAATGTCGAACTTCCTATCTATATTTCCAGAGCGGTCGATTTAGGTTGTCATGAAGGCTATCCCGGCCACCATACTTACAACGCTTTATTAGAAGCTAATTTAGTTAAAAAACGTGGTTGGTTAGAATTTAGTGTTTATCCCTTGTTTAGCCCACAATCATTAATTGCCGAAGGTAGTGCTAATTACGGAATTGAGTTAGCGTTTCCGGGTAATGAAAAAGTAGAATTTGAAAAGGCTTCACTTTTCCCAGCCGCAGGGATCGATCCTAAGTTAGCTGAAAGTTATCACCAGTATTCAAAACTTACCGCCAAATTAAAATATGCTGGTAATGAAGTTGCTCGTTTATATTTAAATGGAAAACTAAGTCGAGAAAAAGCCATTCCAATGCTGCAACAATATACTTTAGTCACTAAAGAGAAAGCCGCTCAAAGAGTTGATTTTTGGGATACCTATGGGGCTTATGTGATTAATTATAATTGGGGTAAGGATTTAGTGAAACAATGGGTGGAGTCAGGTGAAGACCAATCTCAACAAGCTCGCTGGAAACGTTTTTCTGAACTTTTGTCTTCGCCTAGATTGCCATCGACTTTGAATTAGGAATGTTTTTACATTGTATGCGGTACGCTTCTATTTTGAAACTGTGCCACGTTTTAGTCCATTTTGGAAAGTGACGAGTTGAGATATATTAAAGCTTTTCAAGAAAGTTAGCCGGCAGTTCAACATCTTTACTGAGCTCAGGTAAGAGCTTCCATAAAAGCCCTTGATCTCTCCGTAAACCTGAACCATCGAGATATTTCCAATCATTAGAACCCTTGCTTCTTATTGCAATCAAAAAACCTGTACTTTTCATTTTCTGGCCCTTGTATTCCATTATGGAAACTCTTGGAACGAAGCAGATTTCCTCTTCTCCTGATAAGTATAACTTTGTTGGTTTTCCTAGCTTTGCCTCATGAAAGATAATACCTTGCTCCATTATTTCTTCGACCGAAGATACAACAAGACTTTCATAGTTGGATTTACCGCCAGTAATTTTATATATAGAGCTGTGAGCACTTGCCAAAAGTAAAGATGCGTCACCGGTTTCAAATGCAGTGTACATATTATTAATATCTTTATGTATCTGCTCTATATCTTTATTAGTTATTTCTCTCGCAAAAATATTTAAAGAGGCTAGTAACACTAAGACTAACAAAATTAATCTATTCATTTTTATCAAGCTATTTCCCTTTTTGAAAAATAAATAAAGCTGGTCAGGCATTTTCATTAATTATCTAAAATCACAAATATAAACTCGCCTTCTAATAAAAACGAACAAACTGCCAACAAAAAGAAAACCAATACTCCCCCCACCAGAACTAGACGAAGGCGGATCATTAGGAGCAGGCGTTCCCGAGCTAGGCAAAGCCGCCACAACCACCAAACGAGTCACCATATCAATCTGACCATCACTATCAGTAACCATCAAACTCACCGAATAAGTTCCACCAGTAGCATAGGTATGATTAACATTTTCATCCGTTGAACTATTACCATCACCTAAATCCCATGCATAAGAAATAATTGTTCCATCGGAGTCGGTCGAGGTATTGGTAAAATTAGCTTTAACCGGTTCGTTGCTGATAACGGCAAACGAAGCTTTAGGGGCAAAAATTCCATTAGTCGCTTCAACCGCAGCTTGTACTGCCGCTAAGGCATCAATAATTCCATAACCATATTGATTATCAGGCGTTGCATTTTGATCAGCAGAATCTCGTAATATATCTCTCACTTGAGCGGCAGTGAGACTATTATTTGCTTCTAATACTAAAGCAGCGACTCCTGCAGTTAAAGGGCAAGAGAAAGACGTGCCATTATAATACTCGTAAGCACTGTCAGATCTCGCACCTGCAACACGTACACTTGAACCCATCGCCATAACATCTGGCTTTATACGACCGTCAGCAGAAGGCCCTACAGAGCTAAAAGAAGACCGGAAACCGTTAGCCGTCACCGCCCCAACAGCTAATACAGACTGCCCATCTGATGGTGCGCCAATTGTCGTCACACCTGAACCACTATTTCCGGCAGAATTGATAACAACAATGCCATTTGCAGCAGCTAACTCCGCACACAAAGTGACAATGGTAGTATTGCCATCTAAATCACTAGCAGTGTAATTACCACCTGTATCAAAGATTGTATAACCGAGTGAACTTGTGATGATATCAGCGCCATTCGTATCCGCCCATTCTGCAGCGGCACACCAATTATCTTCTTCAACGTGTAGTTCTGATTCCGTATTTTCAGTTTTGGCTAAATAATAGGTTGCACCAAAAGCAGGGCCAATTAAATTTCCCGAACTATAGCCACCGATAGTGCTCAGCGTATTAGTTCCATGAGAGCCTATACCCATATCTGCTTGGTCGCCTACATCGGCATCATCATTAACAAAATCCCAAACACCAGCAATATTCATTTGACTAAAAACTTCATGTGTTAATCGATTAAAACCTGAATCAAATACCGCGATGACCACACCCGTTCCGGTGTAACCAAGATCATGCACTGCAGGGATACCTATTTGCTCATTTTGAATCAGTGAATCGCCATAATCTAATGCTTGAGCATTATTTATAGTTTGTTGTGTGTTTTTTAATATCGATTTAGCTTTCGATAATTTGATTTGTGATTCTAGTTCGGGTTCACGCTTTAATTTGTTAACAAGATCGATTTTTGAAACGAATTCAAATTCTGATATTTTGGTGATGGCCGAAGGTGTCGCTTCAATTGAAACTGCGTTAAGTCCTTTAAGGCGATGTCTTACCTTAGCGGCCTCAGCTTTTATACGATTTAGATAAAACTCATTAACTGGTATATCATTAATACTAACAAGTTTGTCTAAACCTCGGTTAACTTGTCTACGCTGTATCGAACGAGTTGATAATTCGGATCTTACTGATGCTAATTTTCCTTGGATATTAGAACCTTTATCTTTAAAATAAATAAAAACAGCTACAGTCTCTTGCGCTTCGAGAATTGAAAGACGATTACTTAATTTATTTGAAAGCTTTTTATTCGATTCTTGAGCGCTTGCAGTAAAGGCTAAGCTAAGAAAAACCAACAGAATTAAAGCCTGAAACTTTTTAAATTTACAAATTAACTTTTCTAGCATTGAGTTAATCCTATTCCTACTCCTATTCCTTTTCATCGGCATTATTTTCCTCTTTACTATATCTATTATTGAATAAATTAAAATTTAATATTTTTGTTATCTGATGATGTTTGAAATCCAATCTCTTTTGATTGAACCATTCTATCAATATCTTTCATCGCAGCTTCGTGAAAATCCTCTGGATGGTCTATCTTATTTTCAAACAAACTAACCCACATATTTCGCCCATTATTTTTTGCTGCGTAAAGAGCAAGATCAGCAATGTTTAATGTTTGTTCCCATGTAAGAATTTCTAAATCATTTTTAATAAATGGATAAGATGAAATTCCAATCGAACAGGTTTTTCTTATACTTTTGTCTTTACCAATGACAAACTCATGCTTCTCAACATTGCCTCTTATTCTTTCTGCCAGTTTTTCAATACTTTCTCTATTTAACGATTTGCTGATAATTAAAAACTCTTCACCACCCCAACGAATAACCCAATCATTACCTCGACATGTACCAGTAAAAATGTCGGCTAATTGCATTAACACCTGATCGCCTGCCTCATGACCATAACTATCATTCACCGATTTAAAATGATCGGCATCTATCATAATAAATCCAAAAATAGGTGGTCTAGTTCTTTTAGTATCAAAATATTCCCGCCGTAAGTTTGCAAGTTCCTGTTCAATAAATTTATTTACGAAATGACGATTATGTATTCCAGTTAATTGGTCAGTTAAACTAAGCTTCTCTAACTCTGTTAATGCAACATTTAGTTCAGCATTTTTTTCTTCAAGTTCATGAGTTCTTCGTTTAACCTTTTGTTCGAGTGTACGATTTAGCCGACGTTCAAAATTGATTTTTTTAATTTGAGAGCGAATAAAAACAATAATAGTTAGAATAAGAACAAGTCCATATAATAAATAAGCCCACCAAGTTCTCCAAGGCGGTGGTAAAACAACTAGTTCGATTGACCGCCCTTCATTATTCCAAACCCCTTTATTATTGCTCGCTTTAATTCTGAAAGTATATTTACCATCTGACAAGTTGGTGTAGGTGGCTCGACGATTATCAGCACCAGTTTCTATCCAATCATCATTAAAACCTTCTAATTTATATCTATATTTATTATCACGCGGACTCGAGAAATCAATCGCAGCGAATTCAAACGATAAAATATTATCATTATGGGTTAGAGTAATCATATCGGTATAGTTAATTGATTTATTTAAAACAGATTTAAATCCTATTTTAGAAATATCGACACTTTTGTTTTCTAAGCGAAAATCACTCAAGACAATCTTGGGAGGAATACTCTGAAAACTAATATCTTTAGGATAAAAAGAACAATAACCAATTTTTCCAAATAATAGTTCTCCATCATACGATTGATGATAAGCGCCCTGATTTACTCCACATGGACTATCTATAGAATTAAACTGTTCAGTAGCTGGGTCAAAAAACATCAGGCTAGAACCAACACCCAACCACGCTTTATTATTGTTATCGAAAGTCACAGCAGCAACTCGGTTGTCATCTAGTCCTTGCTCTTCCTGATAATGAGTGAATAGTTCGTTAGTAAAATCAAATTTACTTAACCCTTTGGCGGTACCTATCCATAAAAAACCATCTTGATCTTGGTTGACCGAAAAAATTCGGTTATCCCTTAAGCTATTTTTATTACTGGGATCATGAGAATAATATTTAAACACCTTAGTTTCGGGTTCAAACCTATTGAGACCGCCGTTGGTTGTAACCCAAATCGAATTATCCTTCGCAATAAAAATACTACTTACGGAATTCCCTCGTAATCCAAAATGAGATTTTATTGAATCTTGATAGCGTATAAATTGATTATTAACGGGGTTAAAGCGATTCAGTCCATCTAACGTTCCGATCCATAAATGCCCCGAAGAATCTTGATTTATAGCCGTAATATGATCATGACTTAAACTATTAACATCATTTATATTGTGACTAAAAATTTCGAAGTTATTTCGTTCTAAATCTTTATTTTCCTTGTTTAATTTATTTAACCCGCCTGATGCAGTTCCAATCCATAAATTCTCATCCCTATCTTCAAATATTACACGCACATCATTTGCACTAAGTGAATGATTATTGTTCGCTTCATTTTGGTAATGTTTAAATTCTCCAGTAGCTTGATTATAGCTATCAAGTCCCGATTCAACACCAGCCCAATGAATCCCATTTTTATCTTTATAGATGGCTCTTACATTTCCATCACTTAAACTATTCTCTTGACCTGACTGATGTCTTATCACACCAAATTGTTCGATTGATGGGTCAAACCGATTTAGAAAATCACCTAAGGTTCCAATCCAAAATAATCCACCTCGGTCTTGCATAATAGAAAGAATACCGTTACTTGAAATACTCGTTTTATCTTGAGGATTATGCATAAATCTTTCAAAGTGATTCTTCTCACGATTAAACCGATTTAAACCTCCGTAACGAGTACCAACCCAAAGTCGATCAGCTTGATCTTCATAAATCGAAGTTACATGGTCATTACTAAGACTGTTGAGATTTCCTAGTTCATATTTAAAGTGACTAAATTTTTCATTTTGAAGATCAAACCGAGTTAAACCTCCGCCTAAAGTTCCAATCCAGATATGTTGTTCTGAGTCTTCAAACAAAGTATAAATTAATTGATCTCCGAGACTATTTTCATCATTTTTATTATGATGATAATGCTTAAACCTTTGTTTCTTTTTATCAAAACGATTTAAACTATTTCCACCACTGACCCATAGAGTATTTGATTGGTCAATTAGAACCGATAAAACGTCGTTATCACTTAAACTTGTTTTGTCAGGTGGAGAGTTTTGATAGCTATGAGTAAAAGTTTGAGATTCTATTTCGAATCGATGGACACCTGCGCCGTATGTTCCAATCCACAAGGCGCCATCAGCATCCTGTGCAATTGACATAATTCGACTGTTGCTGATGAGTGTTTTTGGATGTTCTTGATCAAATGGAAATCTCGTAAATGTTTCACTTTGGGGATGATATCGATGTAGCACTCCACCGGACGTACCGATCCATAAATCTCCGTCACGGTCTTCAAAAATCGTTTGAACATAATTATTGGCTAACGAATTTTTCTCATTCAGAATATTTTTGAATACTTTAAAATGGTAACCATCAAAGCGATGCAAACCTCCTTGAGTCGCTGACCAAATATATCCTTGTGTATCCTGTAGAACTTTTAAAACAACCCCGTTAGTCATTCCATATTGATAACCAACTTCATCAAAAGTAAAAACCGGTTGTTTTGCAAGAATAGAAAAAGAACACAACAAAAAGATACTTGCTATAAAAGTTCGTGAATATCTTTTAATCAGATATATTTTAATCAAGTTTCTTTTAATTAGACTATTCCTCCATACTCGGAGCCGCCACTCTCATAATTTCTTCAACAGTCGTTCGCCCTTCTGCTACCTTTTGTGCGCCACTAATTCGAAGTAACGTCATTCCATTGGCCAAAGCTTGGGTTCTGATAGGAGCGACCTCATTGCTTTTTGAGATTATTTTTTTAATTGAAGGATCGGTTTTTAACAACTCATAAATGCCTTGTCTACCCAAATAACCAGATTGACGACATTCGTCGCATCCTTTTGGTTCAAACATCAACTTAGGAACGGGTAAATCAAAACCAACGGTTAACTCTTTCCAAGCATCAATATTAGGTTCAACGGCATGTTTACAATGAGGACACAAAGTACGAATTAATCGCTGTGCCATGACACCTAACAAAGTCGCATTAATCAAATAGGATGGTACACCAATATCTTGTAAACGAGTGACGGCTGATGAAGCATCGTTAGTATGCAGAGTTGAAATAACTAGATGTCCAGTTAATGAAGCCTGAATAGCAATATCAGCGGTTTCCTTATCTCGAATCTCACCAATCATAATAATATCTGGATCTTGACGTAATAAAGAACGAACACCACTTGCGAAATCGACATGAATATCATGATTCACCTGCATTTGGTTAAATGCTGGCTCAACCATTTCAATCGGATCTTCAATGGTACAAACGTTCACTTGGGGAGTCGCCAAAAGCTTTAGCGTAGTATAAAGCGTTGTTGTTTTACCTGAACCTGTTGGCCCTGTTAATAAAACAATGCCTGTCGGTTGATTAGCGATATTCAACCAATCCCGCTCAGTGTCTTTCTCTAAACCAAGTGCGTTAAAATTTCTTAACAACACAGTGGGATCAAAAATTCTTGCGACTAACTTTTCACCAAATGCCGTTGGCATAGTTGAAAGACGCAATTCAATTTCCTGCCCATCAGGTGTTTTGGTTTTGATCCGACCATCAAGGGGTTTACGTCGCTCTGCTACATCCATTCGACCTAAAATTTTGAATCTTGCGGTAACCGCAGCAGAAATATTAGCCGGGAGTTTATAGACACTATGCAAAACGCCATCAATTCTTAATCGAATATTACCGGTTTCACGTCTAGGTTCGATATGAATATCACTCGCCCTTTCAGAAAAAGCGTACTGTAAAAGCCAATCGACAATTTGTACCACATGTTGATCATTTGCATCTAACTCACCAACATTTCCAATCTCTAATAACTGCTCTAAGTTAGTGACTTTTACATCTTGAAGATTCTCACCAGAAGCACCTTTGATTGACGAGCTCAGGCTATACATCTCTTTTTGCAGGCGATTAACCGTTTCAGGATTTGCTATAACAAGCTGTATTGATTTACGTAGAATTTGCTCTAAACCCGAAACCCATGAATTCATCTCAGGCTCTAACACAGCAATTAAAACATTGTCGTTGTTGACTTCACAAGCGAGGATATTATGCCTAGTAGCAAAGGCCTTAGACATCACTGCAGTAATAGCATCAACATCAAGTTTTAACGGATCGAGTCGGACGTAAGGTAGTTTATGCTGTATAGCAAACTGTTCAGCTAACAACTCTGCGGTTAATGTTTTACCTTTCAGTTTGGCTGATTTTAGATTAATAGTTGCCAGCTGATTAATGGGATGGCCATGAATTCCTTTGGATTTTATTTCTTTAGCGGCTTGCTTAGATTGCTCAACCGTAATAATCGACGATTGCTCCAAACCTCGCAAAAAACGAATGATATCGGTTTTTCGATTAACAGCTGCCTGCATGATATTTCCAATTTCAAATAAAAAACTACTTAAAGTGTATATGAAATTTCTTAAATATCAAATGGTTAAACCAACAATATGTTAACTCAAACGAGTATAAACCCAAGTAACTTAATAATTAACTTAGTCTTAATGCACTATGGGCATTAATTGTGGTTTGCATCGCGATTTGTCCTGCGCTTTCCTCTCTTAAAGTCATCATACTTCTGAAATTATCAAATAAATGCAAAGGAGTATTAAAAGATTTTTTACAGGTTACCGGTGGCATATCAGGTGCATCGGTTTCGAGGACGATGGATTCTAGTGGAAGTGATGAGGCTAATTGGTGTAATTTAGCAGCTCTAGGGTAGGTCATCGCACCGCCAAAACCTAGCTTAAAACCTAAATTAATATATTTATTCGCTTGATGTTCACTACCATTAAAGGCATGGACGATCCCGCCTTCAGTAAATTTTAGTTGAGAAAGTGTCTTTATCATTTCATCATGCGCTTTGCGAACATGAAGCACTAATGGTAAGGCCGCTGACTTAGCAATCTCGATTTGCCCTTTTAAAAATTCCATTTGAAGATGCCTATTAGTACCTTGATTATAATAATCTAAACCAATTTCACCTACCGCGGCAATAGGACCCACCGACATGGCCATTTCTAAGTCGTGTAAATCCGATTTTTGGTGTTGTTCAGAAAATAACGGATGAAGTCCAAGCGCTGTATGACAAATCGAATGAGTCGCTGTAATCTGTCTGATAGCTCGCCAACCAGCCTTTTTTACACCCGGTATCAAAATCCCTGATATTCCGGTTTCCTCAGCTTTTGCAACCATTTTATCCAAATGTGTTGCAAATTGCGGAAAATCCAGATGGCAGTGAGTGTCAAATAAGCTAATTTTATTTGTCATTTAGTTCCTTTGCTTTTTAATGCTCTTTCGTTCCAACATCATCAAATAGAACACAAATTTTGATGTTTCTTTAAAACTGATAAAAAATAGCTAAGTCATTGACTTTCATTAATAATAATCAATATTGTCTGGTTTAGACAGTTTTATTTGTTACAAATGCTCAATGCATTTAGATTTCTAATTCAAATTGGTATTAAAAATCTTAATGTTCACGTGTTTGATTAAACTTAATATCGGGCCAGCGTTCTTGAATAAGGTTTAAGTTGACGCGAGTTGGCGCTAAATAAGTTAAATTATCACCACCATCTAAAGATAGATTATCCATTGCTTTAGCTTTAAATTGTTCAAGCATTTTCTCATCGTCACATTCAACCCAACGAGCCGTATTCACTGCAATAGGTTCATAGATACACTCAACCTTATATTCAGTCTTAAGTCGATGCGCAACTACATCAAACTGTAATATCCCTACCGCACCAAGAATCAAATCATTTGAGTTAAACGGCCTAAATACCTGAGTAGCCCCTTCTTCAGACAATTGGATTAAACCTTTCAACAAGGCCTTATTTTTTAACGGGTCGGCAAGTCTAACCCGTCTAAAGAGCTCCGGCGCAAAATTAGGTATTCCGGTAAATTTGATCAGTTCTCCGGCAGTAAAAGAATCACCGATCTGAATCGTGCCATGATTGTGTAAGCCAATAATATCCCCTGCATAGGCCTCTTCTAAATTTGAACGATCACCGGCCAAAAATGTTACTGCATTAGAAATTTGTAGATCACGATTCAAGCGAACATGCTTCATTTTCATGCCTTTGGTGTACTTACCAGAACAGATACGCATAAACGCAATTCGGTCACGATGAGCCGGATCCATATTTGCCTGTATCTTGAAAATAAACCCTGAAAAAGACTCTTCAGATGATTCTATTTCCCTAATATCAGTTTGTCTACTCAGCGGTGCTGGCGCCCACTCAACAAAACCATCTAACATTTGAGTTACCCCAAAATTACCCAAAGCGGTACCGAAATAAACGGGCGTTAATTCACCTTTTAAAAAAGCGTCAAGTTCAAATTCGTGAGAAGCCCCTAACACTAGGTCGAGCTCTTCTCTAAGATCGTCGGCTAAATTTCCTATTCTTTCATCAAGCAAAGGATTATTTAACCCTTCGATACAATCTTCTGCTTGGATAATATTCCCTTGCCCTGTGGAATAGAGATAAATCTTATCTTCAAGTAGGTGATAGATGCCCTTAAATTCCTTTCCCATGCCTATTGGCCAGGTAATCGGCGCACATTTTATATTTAATACTTCCTCAACTTCATCCATCAACTCAATCGGATCTTTGATATCTCGGTCAAGTTTATTCATAAATGTGACGATGGGTGTATCACGCAGCCGACAGACTTCCATCAATTTAATGGTCCGTTGCTCAACACCTTTACTACTGTCGATAACCATTAATGCCGAATCAACGGCTGTTAAAGTTCTGTAGGTATCTTCAGAAAAATCTTCATGCCCAGGCGTGTCTAATAAATTAACGATCCGCTGGTTGTAAGGAAATTGCATTACCGAAGTGGTTACAGAAATTCCACGCTCTTTTTCCATTTCCATCCAGTCTGAAGTCGCATGCTTACCTGACTTACGCCCTTTTACTGTTCCAGCTTCTTGAATTTTTTTACCAAGCAGGAGTAATTTTTCGGTGATAGTGGTTTTACCGGCATCGGGATGAGAGATGATTGCGAAAGTTCTTCGCTTATTGACTTCTGATGACACAATATGTCCTGATTTAAATGACTAAAATAATCGGCGGCAATTATCACTAATTATCGCATACAACTCAATCAAATCTACCAGTATTATTTGATCAACAATCAAAGTTCGATCGTTAAATTTGTCTTATTCGCTTGAATTCGGAGTAATTAAATTGGTTTTAGGACAAAAGCGCCTGTAATACTAAAGCATCTTCTCGGGTTTGAGGTGCATTTGGATAATAGTTCTTTCGTAAACCAATTTTGAAAAAACCATGTTTACGATAAAGTGATTTAGCACTTTTGTTAGATGATCTCACTTCAAGAATAATGCTATTGCAATTTTCCTTTTGACCAAACTGAAATAAATACTCCAACCAAACACTACCAAAACCTCGACCTTGTAAATCAGGTATAACGCAAACATTGAGTAATTGGATCTCATCTAAAACCTTTTGAATAATCATATGTCCGATAATTTTATGGTTATCCAACATTAAGAAACAAATATAGCTTTCACTTAAACAGTTCTTCATGTTTTGTTCGGACCAAGGTATAGGGTAAGCTAATCGTTCATTCAACAGTATTTCATCCAAATCGGATAAATACCCTCGCCTAAATTCGAGTGATGTTTTTTCAGCCTGCAGATTCAAAATAAATTATTATTCAAAATAGATCATGTATTCAGCGAAAGATAGTGCGCTAAATAGCGAAGATCATCTAAAGCGAGCGCTTTAAGAGAAGGATTTTCTATCAGTGAAAAAGGATGATAACTGACAAGTAGTTTTTGTTGATTTTCATAACTAATAATTTGACCTCTTAATTCCGCTAATTTTGATTCCTCTCCAAGTAATTGAGACACACTTTCTTCGCCTAACAACAGTATTAAGTTTGGTTTCGATTTTTCAATATGTTCATCCATATTAATGGTATCTTGACCAAGACCTGCTTGAGAGAGATGAGCCATTTGAATTTTTAAATCAAAAGGTTCTTCATCTAAAAGAGAAATTAAACTATTAATATAATCTTGCATAAATCGGCTAGGAGAAGTTGCCGTCGCAAAGCTACTGGCCGGCTGGTCGATTTGATGACGACAAATAATCAATAACTGCTTATTTCCTTCCTCTTTAATAATCTGGTTTTGCCAATTAATAAGCTTCAAATACTGATTATTTGTTAATATTTTTGACTCATTGATAGCTTCTGTTTCTGTGCTTAGCAGTTGAGTTTCTTCATTTGCAGCTGGCAGCCTTTTATCCATAGTCTGGATTGTTTTTACTTGATCTGTTTTTACCTGCTCCGTTGTTACCGGTTCAATTTTTACTTGCTCCGTTTCTATTGATTTAGCTTCTATTGATTCAGCTTCGATGGATGAAATTTCATCATCACTATCTTTAGGAATCCAACAAGTAATGCCCATTGAGTCTAAGTAAGCAGAACGTAAGCTCTCATTCATATTTGGTGAAGCATTTAAAACAATTGTCATAATTCTGCTCCACAATACTTACAGTAAACAGCATCAACATCATGCCCTTCTTCGCCACAGTTTTGGCAAGAAACATTTGAAACGCCTTTAGTAAAGGCTCTGGCAAGTTCTGCGGTATATATCCCGGTCGGAACCGCAATTATAGCGTAACCTAAAATCATAACTGCCGCCGCTATCATTTGACCGATTTCAGTTTGAGGGACGATATCTCCGTAACCCACAGTCGTCAAAGTAATAATAGCCCAATAGACTGAGCGGGGAATACTGGTAAATCCATTTTCTGAGCCTTCAACCAGATACATCACTGAACCAAAAACAACCACAAAAATAAACACTGAATACAGGAAAATGGTGATCTTCTTTTGGCTTGCTTTTAAAGCGATCATCAAAGTATTCGCTTCACCTAAATATTCCGCAAGCTTAAACACCCTAAATATTCTTAATACTCTTAACACTCGAAATACTAAAAAGGTCTCAGCACCAGCATAATAAAGCGCGATAAAGCTCGGCAAAATCGAAACCAAATCGATGATCCCTAAAACACTCACCGCATAGAGCCGGGGCTTTCTAACACTCAATAATCGTAGAATATATTCAAAGGAGAAAATAATTGTAAAGGTCCACTCGATAATGTCCAACACGCCACCATAAACTAATCGAATGGATTCAACGCTATCTAGCATAACAGCTATGACGCTAGTAATAATAGCTATAATCAGTATTACATCAAACCGTTTTCCTGATGGTGTGTCAGCCTCAAAAATCACTTCATGCAATTTTTCTCGCCATGGGGCTAGCGGAGCACCTTGACTGTATGTTTTTATTTTTTTTACCATAAAATAAATATTTTAGATTTTTTCTAATAAAATAAGATGAACTTCAAACAGATAAATTGAATAGTCATCATACTAAAATAAATAATTCATAATAGCTACCAAACACCTTATCTTGGATCACTCCAGCGAAAAAAAAAAGCCCTTTAATATGATAAAGAGCTTTTAGCTATGTTTTACCTTAATCTAAAAAGGTTAGATGCTTATTGAGTTGCCGCTTTAATTCTAATTTCTACTCGACGGTTCAATGCTCGACCTTCCGATGTTTGATTGCTTGCTACTGGGGTCATCGGCCCTTTCCCCTTGTGATCAATACGTTTTTGCTCAACACCTTTTGTTGCTAGATAATTTGCGACCTGAACAGCTCTGTCTTCTGATAGTTTTAAATTATAACTAATACTGCCTGTCGAATCTGTATGACCTTCAACTTCTATAAGTGTGTCTTTATATTTAACAAGAACTGTGGAGACTGAATCTAAAACGGCATAAAAATCACTCTGTATAACTGATTTATTAGTCGCAAATGTTATATTTCCGGGCATCACTAAGTTGATATTATCCCCATTTCGTTCGACACTCACACCTGTTTCTGCTAATGAATTCCTTAAATCTGCTTCTTGAGAATCCATATAAGCACCAATCCCGGCACCGATCGCTCCACAACCTAACGCTGCATTTCTAGCCTTTTTACTATTTTTAGTTGCACCAATCAAACCACAAACTAAAGCTCCAATTCCTGCCCCTTTTGTTGCGTTATTAGTTTTCGACTGGCCGGTATAAGGATCAAGCGATTGACATCCAGATAATGCCAATGAAAGAACGATAACTGATGAAACAGTAAACTTAGAACTGATCTTTGACATACAACACCTTTTGCTTAAAGTTATTTATTAGAGACTTGTCTCTATAATCTATATTAATCATTAGCCATGAATGCTAACTGAATATTCAATCAATTTTTGACAAGGTTGAACTATTAAAGTACAAGACTATCACAAGCTTTCCCATGAAATAGAACCTGAATCACAGAAATTTATTTTAACACTGAGTTACACAAAAGCCACAGCCAAAAGCGTAATTTTAATTAAAATAATGAAGCTGTTATAGTTAAGCTGCTTTTCCTTTTTTAGAAACTTTAGTCGTTTTAAAGTCTCCAGAAATATAAGCTTTCGAATAGTCATCCACCTGTATCGCATCTAACCTCAAGGTTTCTGATTCTAAATATTCATTGGCTTCAACTTGGGTTAAGAGCCCTGTTGAAACAGCCATTGCTACCGTATCTTCTATTTCTTCCGAAGGTGTTAATGATTTCGTCCTAACTGCCGCCTTGATCTTATTAGCCGTTTTAGTATTTGCTAATACTTTATTAAAAGCATAATCAATTCGACCAACTGGTTGATTTTTATCACCTATAAACATATTTTTAGTGAGTCGGTCTCTTAGTGAGTTTTCAGACAACATTGCTTGGACAATTTGATGATCTAATTTATCACTTGGGCGCTTATAGGCATTGCCATATGGAAAAATGATCCGTTTTAGTATTTTTCCTAACCAAAGAGGTTTAAAGTTATCAAAAAACTCCAAAAATGCAGTTTGAATTAAGTATAAATTTCGATCCAAATTCCATTTCACATAAACTGTATCAGCACCTTGTTGACCACTGTCTTGATAATATTTCAACACTGCGGACGATAGATATAAATGACTTAACACATCACCTAACCTTGCTGATAATCTTTCTTTACGTTTTAGTTCTCCGCCTAAAATTGCCATAGAAAGATCTGAAACTAATGCTAATGCTGAACTCATCCGAGTTAGTTGCTGATAATAATAAGCCGTTTCACCATCAACAGGTTTTCTAACAATTTTCCCAGCGGTAACGCCAAGACTTAAGGTTCGGATAAAATTACTTAACCCATAACCAATATGCCTAAATAAAAGAGAATCAAATTCATCTAACCCTTGCTCTTCATTAGAATTAGTTGCTGCCTGCATTTCACGATAAACAAATGGATGACACCTTACAGCGCCTTGACCAAAAATCATCAGATTACGGGTCAGGATATTCGCCCCTTCAACGGTAATGCTTACTGGAGAACTCATAAACCCACCAGCAAGGTAGTTGCGATCCCCTTGCATTACACCACGGCCACCATGAATATCCATTGCATCATTAACTAACGAACGTGCCGATTCTGTCATATGATATTTTGCAATTGCCGTTACAACCGATGGTTTATAACCTGCATCAACCGCCCCTGCCGTCGTTATACGAGTAGCTTCTAATTGATAAGTTGCGCCGGCAATTCGAGCCAAAGCTTCCTCTACACCTTCAAATTTGCCAATCTCAGTTTTAAATTGTTGTCGCAAAATTGAATAGGCACCTGTTGTTCTATAAGCAACTTTAGCTGCAGCGGTTGCTCCAGAAGGTAGAGAAATTCCGCGACCGGCAGATAAACATTCAACCAACATTTTCCAACCTTTACCGGCATAATCTTGACCACCAACAATCCACGACATTGGAATAAATACATCTTTTCCTTTAGTCGGCCCATTTAAAAAAGGCGAACCAACTGGATAGTGACGATTACCGATTTCAACACCTTTATGAGAAGTCGGGATTAAGGCAACGGTTATACCGATATCTTTCTGATCGCCAATTAATCCTTCTGGATCATACATTTTAAATGCCAAACCAAGCACTGTGGCTACCGGTGCTAATGTTATATAACGCTTATCCCAATTTAGAGAAAGTCCAAGTGTTTCTTCGCCTTCAAACATTTGTTTGCAGACCACTCCCGAATCTGGCATTGCACTCGCATCTGAACCAGCTTTAGGTGCAGTTAATGCAAAACAAGGAACTTCCTCACCTTTAGCAAGCTTTGGTAGGTAATGATTTTTTTGATCGTCCGTCCCATAATGCAGTAACAACTCGGCAGGACCGAGTGAATTAGGAACCATTGTACTAACACCTAACGCACCAGAATGAGATGCAAGTTTTGTCACTATGCTGGAATGAGCGAAAGCTGAAAAACCTTTACCTCCGTACCCCTTTGGAATAATTAGTCCTAAAAAGCCTTCGGATTTTAAATAATCCCAAGCTTCTTTTGGTAAATCTTTATCTTTAAAACTAACATCCCAATCGGAAACCATATTACAAACGGTCTCGACTTGATTATTAAGAAACGCTTGTTCTTCTTTGGTTAATTCAGGCGGTTGGGATTTAAGTAACATTTGCCAATCAGGATTACCCCTAAATAACTCGCCATCCCACCAAATATCACCGGCATCTAAAGCCTCTTTTTCCGTCTGATTCATTGGTGGAAGAACGCTCTTGAAAAATGCAAATATAGGGCGAGTTATTTTATCTTTACGCAAATCTTCTGCAAAAAATAGAAATGCGATCGGTGCAAATAGTAGCCAAGGAATAATAAGAAATTCGCTGGTCATGGTCATCATCACCAAAGATGCACCTGCAGCCGCTAATGCTGTTCCCATACGCGCTCTAAAATAAGCACTTGCCCAGATAACACTGATTAAAATAAGTATTTGAAATGTTAAAATCATTATCAAATTTCTCCTAAAGTTCGAGCCATATCAGTATCTGACTTGTTGGCTCCATTAATAACTAAAGATGGTATTGCATCAGAAGAAAATGCCGCAGCCATAAATGGTACCAGCCGTTTAATAATTTCTTCGATAGATACTTTTTGTTGAAAATCGCTTTCTGAAATTTCTTGTAAAGCTTTATGACCGGCCAATGTAAAAATGAATGATCCAAGCATAAAGTGCAGTCGCCAAAACATTTCCGCAGGTTTTAAATCAGGGCTCGTAGTTTGTAAAAGTTGAGTAAATCGTTTAAAAACATCAGAATAGTGAGTCATTACAAAACGTCGAATATGCCCCTGAGTTTCTGCGTAAGCTCTTCCTAATAAATTCATAAATACGCCGGTTCCATTTGGACGTAAATCATCAAGCTTGGTTATCGGATTAACTAAAGCGGTTAAAACATCAATCACTTGATAAGGTGCTGTAGTAGCATCTAAGCGTTCCATTTCTATACTTAAATCACTGGTGAATGAAACCATAAAACGATCGAAAACCGCTTGGATAAGTGTTTTTTTAGAGCCGAAATGGTAATTAACCGAAGCGAGATTAACATCAGCTTTTGCCGTGATCATTCGTAAACTTGTTTCAGAAAAACCATAATCAGCAAACAATTCTTCTGCAACATCCAGTATTTTTTCTTTGGTAGAATTCAACCGCTACCCCTTACACACAAAAATTCAAACAGGTGTTTGAAACATACGTTCAAATTAAACCTATGTCAAGTCTTTAGGAGGATATGTTAGGATATTGATACATTAATATGATTTGTAAATCAGGTGTTTCAAGGAAAATTTGAGCTTACTACTAAATAACCTATTTTATTTAAAATAACTTTTAGTATTTGCAAAAATATTGCCTATACTAAACTATGAAATTAGACGACTTCTTATCTATTTTTCTTTGTCTGTACAAAAGTGAATTTGAAAATATATTAGGTACGATAGCCCAATAATATGGAATCTGTTATGAAGCACACTGAAAACCAAGTCACCTTACTACAATTAGCTGCCGCTCAACTAGCCCTTTCGTTAAAAGAAACCGAGCAGCCTTTTGATGATCTATCTAAACTTTTTATTGAAATTGTTGAAGGCTACAACCAAATAGAAGGATTGATTGGCTCTTGTGAAGATTCAGATGTGCAAAAACTACAAGAACTCCATAATTATACCCAAGGAAAAGTTAGAAACGCAATCGTCGACTTTCAGTTTTATGACCGAATGACTCAACGATTACAACATATTATGAGCAATATCCAAGACGCTATTCAAGCACTTGAAGCTAAAGAAAGCGGTGATGAAGCAGAATGGAGCAAAATATTCGAACGGATTGAAAAGAGTTACACCATGAGAGAAGAAACTTTGCTCTTTGATAGTATCAGAAGGGGAGAAGGTTTTGAAACGGCAGTTAAATCTCTGATCGAACAAACATTTAAAAAAGAAGCTGTCGAATCTGAAATTGAGTTATTTTAGCTTAAAGTAATCTTTTAGCTCTCTTCCTTTATTTTTTAGGGACACAAAGTTAGTTTTTTAGTGACCACTCCCCCTTTCTAATTAGTGAAAACAACTAACTATTCGTCATTTTATTCGTTTATCACACACTTTGTTACAAACAGTACACATCTTGAAAGGTGTTTTAGTCATATAATACACCATATCAAGTCTAGAACTATTGCTCTGTAGCCATAAACTAGATGTTAAAAGGAATGCGGCATAAAAGATGCATTACTTGGTTCGATAAAACAAACAAGTATTGTTACTTGGCTATTAAATAAATTTTTATTCGTTGCGAAGGAAAATAAAATGAAATTAACATCTTGCTCAACTAATGACAGCACAATAAATAAATCACTTATTGCACTATTTATCAGCTTATCTTTCCTTGTTACCGGATGTAGTAGTAGCGATGACAAAGGTGACTCAGCAAATACCGAAGAAACCGCTAGTGCAGAAGATAAGAAAAAAGCCGAAAAAGATAAAAAGCCACCTGTTCCGGTTGAAGTTGTTGCTGTTGCAAGAGGAGATATTCAACAAACTTATCGAACCATTACAACATTAGAGGCCGAAAAGGATGTTCAAGTAGTTGCACGTTCTACTGGGCTATTACAAGAAATCCTAGTTGAAGAAGGCGATATGGTTGAGAAAGGTCAATTAATGGCTCAACTTGACGTTGAGCAACTATCATTAGAAGTTGCACAGTTGAGCGCAACCTCTAGTAAGTTACAAAAGGAGCTAAAACGTCAACAATCACTTTTCGCAAGACAATTAGGTACTTCAGACGCACTTGATCGCGCAAAATTTGAATACCAATCTCAGTTAGCTCAATACAAGTTGTCTAAATTACGACTTGATTATGCCAGTATTAAAGCACCTATTAGCGGCGTTATTACAGAACGTTTGGTTAAACAAGGCAACTTAATTCGTGAAAACGATATGCTATTTAAAATAGTTGATCTTTCATCACTAAAAGCGATTCTTCATTTGCCTGAAAAAGAATTAGCCAATGTAAGAAAAAAACAGCCCATTCTGCTTAATGTGAGCGCTTTCGGTGATCAAATCATCGTTGGTGAAATAGAACGGATTAGGCCAACAATCGATACTCAAACAGGCACTTTTAAAGTCGTTGCAAAACTAAACAACAAAGATAGTTTTTTAAAGTCGGGTATGTTCGGAAAAGTAGAAGTAGTTTTCGATACCCATCAAAATAGCTTATTGATTGAACAACAAGCTGTTATCACCCAAGACAATCGTTCTCATGTATTTGTTGTTAAAGATAATAAAGCTATTCAAACACCCGTCAAGATCGGTTTTCATCACAATGGTATTTTGGAAATTACCGAAGGTCTATCTGAAAACGACCAAGTCATCACTACAGGTCAGCAACTCATCAAGCACGACGCAGTTGTTGAAATAGTTGGTCAAGAAGAAGCCATTGTAGAAAAAGATAAAGAGGCATCACCTACAACAAAACCGAGTTCTACAGCTTCGGTCGCCTCTAACCCTTAACCAATAACCCCAATAAATATTGCGGCAAAATGAAATCTCATTTCTGCCGCGCAGCTTTCGCAATAAGCAGATAGATCTAAAGGATAATATTTATGAACCTGATTGCCACTGCAATTCGCCGACCAGTTACTGTTGCTATGTTTACATTAGCAGCGTTAGTTTTTGGACTTGTGCTTCTTAACAGACTCGGATTTAATCTGCTTCCTGAACTGAGCTACCCTACTCTAACTGTTCGAACTGATTTTGCTGGTGCTGCACCAGCGGAAGTTGAAAACTTGATATCTCGCCCGCTTGAAGGTGTTTTAGGAACAATTAAAGGACTTCGTCAAGTTCGCTCTGTTTCTAAAGCTGGTCGTTCTGACGTTTATCTGGAATTCTATTGGGGAACGAACATTGACGTTGCCAGTTTAGATGTTAGAGAAAAGCTAGAGCAAGTGTTTTTGCCATTAGAAGTCACAGCCCCATCTTTATTAAGGTTTAATCCTAATAATGATCCGATTATTAGAATGAGTTTGAGTCAAGAACTATCAGAAAATGACGACCCAATTGCTTCATTGTCTAAATTACGACGTTATGCTGATCTTCAGCTTTCACGTCGTATGGAAACAATTGAGGGTGTTGCTGCAACAAAAGCTTCTGGTGGGCTAGAAGATGAGATACAAATTCAAATTGACCAAGATCAACTTGCTCAACTTAATATTTCTGTCGCGGATATAGCTAACAAATTAAAAACACAAAATATTAATATGAGTGGCGGGCAAATTCGTAATGGCCAACAACAGCTTTTAGTAAGGACATTTAATGAATACCGAACAATAGAAGATTTCGCAAATACAATCATTATCGCAAAAGATCAAAAGGTCGTGCGCCTTAAAGACGTCGCTGAAGTTAAATCAACTTACAAAGATCCAACCGCAATTATACGTCATAATGGTACTCAAGCTGTCGAAATTGCTATTTATAAAGAAGGCGATGCAAATACTGTAAAAGTCGCTGAAGCAGTACACAAAAAGCTCGAACTTATAGAAAAATCTCTAGAAGATGGGATGAAACTAACGCTACTAACCGATGCCTCAGAGTTTATCGACAATGCAATTTCTGAATTAGTAAGTTCAGCGCTTATAGGTGGAGTTTTAGCGATGATTGTTATCTATCTTTTCTTAGGTCAGTTTGGGCCAACCTTAATTATTTCGTTAACCATCCCGCTATCAATTATTATCACTTTTAACCTTATGTTCACTGCAAAGATCGATATGAATATTATGTCATTAGGCGGCCTCGCCTTGGCAGTTGGAATGTTAGTCGATAATGCGATTGTTGTTTTAGAGAATATCGCTAAAAAGAAAGAGCAAGGGATAGCTATCGCTAAAGCTGCACTTGAGGGTGCAACTGAGGTTTCTGGAGCCATTACTGCTTCAACCCTAACCACTATTGCAGTATTCTTACCATTGGTTTTTGTTGAGGGAATTGCTGGACAATTATTTCGCGATCAAGCTCTAACGATTACTTTTTCTTTAATCGTTTCTCTTGGCGTTGCATTGACCCTAATTCCAACCATGGCTGCAATTGGAAAAAGAGATACTACTGAATTACCTACTTTAGAAAGAACCTCTAAACCTATATGGATAAGAATATTATTATTTCCCTTTGAATTAATTGTATTAATATTGGCAGGGGTTTTCTTTATCGTTAAATTAGTCGGTAAAGGACTAGCTATCGTTTTTGGCACGATCTTTAAGCAACTGAAAAAAGCTTTTGACTTTATTTATCTACCTCTTTCACGGTTTTACCTTGCTCTTTTAAAATCATCGCTTAATGCAAAGGCAGTCACGCTCCTTTCTGCCGTTATAATATTTTCAGGAAGTATATTTTTAATTAAAGATATTTCAAAAGTTGTTCTTCCAGAAATGGCACAAGGTGAACTTTTAGTGAGAGTTCAATATGCTCCAGGTATGGCTATAGAATTAACGGATACTAAAGTTATTTCTTTATCAAAAAAATTACTTGCTGTTGACGGTATCAAAGAAGTTTTTGCTGTCGCTGGAACCGGTAATAAATTAAATTCTAATCCACAACAAGACGGAGAAAATCAAGCTGAATTCAGTTTGCTTTTAGAAGGTGGGATTTCTAAAGATGAAGAAGATCAATTATTAAAAACAATAAGAAACCTTTTAGTAGTTGAAAGTAATGGTTTGACAGCCGATGTAGACAGACCACAACTATTTAGCTTTTCTACTCCTCTAAGTATCGAAGTTTCTGGTTACGATGTTGGAATGTTAAAGAATGCTGCGGAGTTAGTCGTTAAAACGCTATCTGTTTCCGACCGATATATTGATCTTCATACCAACATGAAAAGTGGTTACCCAGAAGTTCAAATTACTTTTGATCAAAATAGAATGGCTCAACTTGGACTTTCTATTGAACAAGCTAATCAAGTCGTTGTTAATTCCATTAGAGGTAACAAAGCCACTCGTTATCGATTAAAAGAACAGCAAATTGAAGTTTTAGTACGCTTACAAGATTCAGCTCGCGATGAATTGGATGATGTCAAAAATCTAATCATCAACCCTAGCTCTCCACGACCAATTCCACTTCAAGCCGTTGCTACAATCACTGAAACCGTTGGGCCAAGTGAAATCATGCGAATTGACCAGCAGCGAGTCGTTTTAGTCGAAGCACAAATTGCTTATGGTGGGATTGGAGAAGCAACTTCCGAAGCTGAGAGTTTGTTAGAAAATGTGAGACTACCTTTTGGCACTAGTATTCAGTTTGGTGGGCAAGGTGAAGAAATGGAACGTAGTTACAATTCTCTCCTAATGGCTTTAGCGCTTGCAGTATTTCTAGTTTATTTGGTTATGGCGTCTCAGTTTGAATCTTTACTCCATCCTTTTATTATTTTACTGAGTGTTCCTCTTGCAACAATTGGCGCAATTTTTGCGCTCATTATTACTAACACAGAACTAAGCGTGGTTGTTTTCCTTGGATTAATTATGCTCGCAGGAATTGTTGTCAATAACGCGATAGTCTTAGTTGACAAAATAAATCAATTACGTGTCAATGGCGTTGAAAAACTTCAAGCAATTACCGAAGCTGCTGAATCACGTTTACGACCAATATTAATGACAACAATGACGACCACTTTGGGAATGCTACCTCTGGCTTTAGGGTTAGGTGAAGGTACAGAAATTCGAGCACCTATGGCCATTACTGTTATTGGAGGATTACTTGCCTCTACCCTTTTAACCTTGATTATCATTCCCGTGATGTATCACATATTAGATCGAAAAGATTATTCTAAAACGATCGAACTAAACCAACTAGATCTCGACTCCATTAATTTGGAAAAGGAGTAGTTACTATGTGGTTTACTAAATTAGCACTTAAAAGACCCGTTACCGTATCAATGATTTTTATTTGTGCTGTTGTTATGGGTTTGGCCTCAAGTCGAATTTTACCTCTTGAGTTTTTTCCGACCATTCAATTCCCGATCACTTTTGTTCAAGCAAATTATCCGGGAGCTTCACCTGAAGAAATTGAAAAAAACATTACTCGACCTTTAGAAGAGTCACTTGCTACCATGGGTTCAATCGAACAAATGCGTTCCTTTAGCAACCGTGATCAAGCTCAGATTCTTTTGATTTTTGATTGGGGGGTTAATGCAAAACTTAAAGGGATAGAAGCAAGAGAAAAAGTCGATGCAATAAAGGCTGAGCTTCCCGAAGATCTTCAACGTGTCTTTATTTTTACTGGAAGCACCAACGATAATCCATTTATTCAAGCTCGACTTTCAGCAGATACTGATCTGAGTGATTCATTTCAAGTTTTGAATCGTCAATTAAAACAGCGACTGGAAAGAATCCCTGGCGTTTCAAAAGTAGATATTCATGGCGTCGCTCCCAAAACCTATCAGATCCAATTAATCCCAGAAAGAATCGCTGCTTATAATATTGATACAATTCAACTGTTAACGAAGTTGCAAAGTTCAAATAGTTTAATTTCTGCAGGCGAAGTTAAAAATTCTAATAGTGGAATTCGCGTGACGGTTAATCAACAATTTACCAGCCTTGAGGATATTAAAAATTTTGTTGTTAATAAACAAGGTTTAAAACTATCTGATATAGCAGACGTTTCATTTACCAAAGAAGAAATTGAGGTTGGTCGCCATCTCGACCGGAAATATGCGGTTGGGATTAACGTAATGCGCGAAGCTGGTGCCAATTTAGTTGCCACAGCTGAAGCTGTGGTTGAAGAAATGCAACACATCGAAGAGTTACCCGATTTTGACGGCATTAATCTTTTTGTTATGGAAAATCAAGCTGATGGTGTTGTTAGCTCTCTTTCTGATATTGCAAAGTCAGGTCTGATCGGATTTTTACTTTCATCGCTAGTACTATTTGCATTTCTTAGAGATATACGTTTAACACTTATTGTCTCCTTAGCCGTTCCGTTCTCATTATTGATAACTTTAGCTGCTATGTATTTCCTTAATGTTAGTATCAATTTATTATCCATGATGGGGCTAATGTTAGCTATTGGCATGCTTGTCGATAATGCCGTTGTTGTTAGCGAAAGCATTTTTGGTTATCGACAACAAATGCCAGACAAACCTTTTGAAGCAACATTAAAAGGAGTGAAGGATGTCGGGATTCCAGTAGTTGCTGGAACAATTACTACGGCAATTGTTTTTCTACCTAACATCATTGGCGAAAAAGTTGATATCACTATTTTTCTAAGTCATGTTGCTTCAACTATTGTCATCTCGCTAGCCGCATCACTATTTATTGCTATGACAATTATTCCCCTAGCATTAAGCAAAATGAAATCAAAAACTAAAGAAATATCTCACACAGACACTGTTAAAGAACACGGTCGATACTCTAAATTTTTAAGTTGGATGATGGTGCATCCTTTTTATTCAGGTGTTATTGCTATCGCACTTTTTTTACCTATAATTCTATTACAAGGCTCTGTGAAAACGGATCTATTCCCAGCCGAAGAAGATTCAAGACTATTTATCAGTTATAACATCAAAGGAAATTATGAGTTAGAAAAAGTTGAATCAGCTGTGACCCGTATTGAAAACTTCCTTTATGAAAATCAAAAAGAATTAGATATAGAAAATGTTTATTCTTATTACGTAAGTCAGGACGCCGGCTCAACGTTGCTGTTAGTTGATGATGAAAAACGGACTAAAACCAATAAAGAAATTAGAGAGTTTATTGAAAAAAACATGCCTAAAATAGCAATTGGTAGTCCTGGTTTTGACCGAAATAGGACAGGTAGCCAGGATGCATTATCGATTGGGTTAAATGGAGAAGACACCGAAACCTTACTCAACCTAGCAGATCAAGTTTCACCTTTTATTCAGAATATAAAAGGTGTGACAAAAGTGACTGTAGGATCTTCAAATGGCAACCAAGAAGTTAGGGTCATTCTAAACGCACAAAAACTTAATCAACTAGGTCTTTCTCCGAGTGATGTTGGTAACAACATTTCAATTGCTCTAAGAAAACAACAGTTAAAGACATTTCGTTCAGAATTAGGCGAAACAGATATAACTCTGACTTTTGCAGGAAGTAAACGTGCTTCTATCGATGACCTTGCGGGACTCCCAATCCAACTACCTAATCCTAAAATGGGTGGAAGTAACAGTATACGATTGGATGGCGTAGCAAGCTTAGAAGTTAGACAATCTCTACCTCAAATCACACGATTTGATAGGCGTACATCTGTTAATTTAACCATCGATTATTCTGACTCTACAGCTAAAGAAATTAGAGAAGCAAGTAACAAACTAATGAAAAATATTCCTTTACCAACAGGCTATAGCTGGGGGTTTGGTCGTAGCACCGACAGAGAAGAAAAAGTCGGACGTATCATGGGAACCAATATGTTACTAGCTGTAATGATGATATTTATCGTGATGGCAGCCCTTTTCGAATCATTAATGCTTCCCCTTGCAGTTATAACCTCGATTGTTTATGCCGTGGTTGGGGTATTTGTTTATTTCTTTATAACCGGTACCACCTTGTCATTAATGGCGCTGATCGGAATATTAGTTTTAATGGGAGTAGTGGTTAACAATGGTATTGTTTTGGTGGA
>Ga0316204_10001246_pt1 | contig 73138 bp, 71 predicted proteins | sample 6monrhotite_MG_2_FD_205661 | JGI IMG/M metagenome (GOLD analysis project Ga0316204, IMG submission 205661) | Microbial mat bacterial communities from mineral coupon in-situ incubated in ocean water Damariscotta River, Maine, United States -... | ecosystem: Environmental > Aquatic > Marine >...
GCTTACAATCAACTCAGACCACACCTCAGTCTGAAGATGAAAACACCTGATGAGGTACATAAAAAAGCCGGCTGCAAATGGCAACCGGCTTAATTAAAAAAACGTCAACGTATTTTAGGACGAGACACGACTTTGGTGACTCCCGAATATTCAGCTACACTTAAATCATCAAGCTTTAGTTAAACCGATAGGTTTGTAGCAATGACTTGAGATGAATCAGAGGCTGAGGAGTTCTTAAGTACCTCACTTGGTAAACCAGATAGATGATTTGAGGATGATTTGTGATGCATGGAAGAGATGAATTCTGGGACAAGATTGCAGGGCAATATTCAAAAGATCCGATTGCCGATGAGGCTTCGTATCAGAAGAAGCTGAAAATCACTCAGGGTTACTTTAATCCGGCGATGCAGGTATTGGAGTTGGGGTGCGGAACAGGGTCGACAGCCATTACCCATGCGCCATTCGTGAAGCATATTCGTGCCACTGATATTTCATTGGAGATGCTCAAAATTGCCAGGGCTAAGGCTACTGTGCAGGGCATCAGCAATATCACATTTGAGTGTTCATCTATTGAGAAGATCAACGTGGCAGAGGCAAGTATGGATGTGGTGATGGCGCATAGCATTCTGCATCTGCTGGAAGATAGGGATGCAGCGATTGCGCGGATATTTTCCATGCTAAAGCCGGATGGTTTGTTCGTTAGCAGTACAGTATGCCTGAATGATGCAATGTGGTTCCTCAAGCCGATTATTCCGATCATGCGCTTTTTCGGAAAGGCACCACAGGTGGTGAAGTTTATTAGAGCGAAAGAGCTAGTGACTAGCCTCTCTAGTGCAGGTTTCGAGATTGATTACCAGTGGCAGCCGGGAAAAAACAAAGCTCTGTTTATTGTAGCGAAGAAACCTGCCTGCATTTCTGGTCGTAGCTGAAGTAGCCGGGCGAGGACAAATAGCAGACAGATGATGACTGGCGTAAAAAGGTCGGTACATATAAGTTAGCACTGACTTAACTGTCGAGATAAACTAGTGCACTATACTTCCTTGAGTGGAGGGGCGATGCGTTTGTCACCCGTATTGACCAAGATTAACCGGAGAGGGTATGAGCGGGCAGCATTAGCGCTTGTAGGCCTTTTGTATGTCCTGACTTCGTGGCTCGGCTTTGCTAACTCTGCGCAGGCTGAAGCAACTTCTAAAACTGTTATTGTACATGAGAATAAGGCACCAATCAGCTTTACGAATCAGGAGCGTGAGTGGCTTAAACAGCACCCGGTGATCCGGATTGGCGTCGATGCAGATTTTCCACCGTATGAATTTGTCAGTCAGTATAATAGACACAGCGGTATCTCAAGTGATTACCTTAAAGAGTTGTCGAAGACTCTGGGTGTTACCTTTGAGGCAGTACCTGGTTTAAGCTGGTCAGAGATTTTGAGCCATGCCAAAGATAAAAATATTGATTTACTGCCCCTTGTAACAGCCTCTCCGGAGCGTGCTAAATACCTTGCTTTTACCGCACCCTATATTCGTTATCAGGTGGCAATTATATCGCCAGTAGCTGGCGCATCGGCGTTGAGCCTTGCCGACCTTGCGGGTAAAAAGGTTGCTCTGGTAAAAAATTATATCGCCAGTAAAGAGGTGCTGGAACGCCAACCGGATATGCAACCTTATTATGTAGACAGTGTGGTTGACGGTTTGAAGGCCGTAGCGGAAGGGAGTGTTGCAGCGATAGTCTCTGATACGGGGACCATGGCCTATATGATCAGGGAGTTTGGTCTGACATCCTTGCGTATTTCAGGCTTTGTTGAAATTCCTGTGCAAGGGTTTTCCATGGGAGTGCGTGAGGACTGGCCTGAATTGATTGGAATTTTAGATAAGGCATTGATGGCGATGCCTGAATACAGGCATCAGCAGATATTTCGGCGCTGGGTTGAGGGAGGGCAGGACGAGCCTGTCCTTATAGAGCTTAATGAGCGTGAAAAGGAGTTTTTGCAGCAACATCCGGTGATCCGACTTGGTGTTGATCCGGAATTCGCACCGTTTGAGTATATGGAAAAGGGTAGTTATAGCGGTATAGCCTCTGATTACATCAAACTGCTTAACGAACGATTGGGTCTTAATATGCAGGTGGTGGCAGGTCTTAGCTGGAAAGAGGCCGTTGCAGCTGCAAGGAAGGGTGAGATTGATGTACTTCCCAGTGTTGGTATCACTGAAGATCGTAATGATTTTCTCGATTTTACCGACCCCTATATCCATTTCCACCGGGTAATTATTACTCGTAGCGATATGCCTTTTATCACAGGGACAGGTGATATTCGTGATCTAAGGGTCGCGGTTCAGGCTCACTCCTCGCATGCGGGTTATTTAAAAGAGTATACCAGAATTTCCCCCATGGAGTATGCAACGCTGCGTGAATCACTGTTGGCGCTTTCAAATGGCAATGTAGATGCATTTGTAGGTAATGTGGCCTCTTCTACTTACTGGATCAGGAAAATGAACCTGACTAACCTGAAGGTGGCGGCACCAGTTTCTCAAGAGATTCAGAGTCTCCACTTTGCTGTGCGGAACGATTGGCCCGAACTGACTGTTATACTGCAAAAGGGGCTAGATTCGATAACAGATAAACAACGCAGGGAAATCTCTGAGAAATGGTTATTGCTGGAGTATGATCCTGCCGTTGATTATCAACTGATCGGAAAGCTTGTTGTCGGGTTTATGTTGCTACTGGTTCTTGTTTTCCTCTGGAATATTCAGATTAGACGACAAAAGAGGGTCATAGAATTGGCCGAGGGCAAGACGCGTGCTGCGAATGCTGAGCTGTGTCTTATGCAGGAAGGATTGGAAGAGCTGGTTGAGGCGCGTACTGCCGAATTAAAAGAGAGTGAAAAGAATTTCCGACAGGCACAGAAGATGGAAGCTCTCGGAACACTGGTGGGGGGTATTGCTCACGACTTTAATAATATTCTGGCAGGCATGCTTGGTTCGATCTACTTGGCCAAAAGTTCATCAAAAGATTCCGAGGTTAAAAGGCTTCTTTCCGATGCAGATGAACTTGGTTTTCGTGCGGCCGATATGATCAAGCAGCTTCTGGCATTTTCACGTTTGGAGGAAGTACACAAATCGATATTGCCACTTACGCCCTTTTTTAAAGAGGCCAATAAGCTGATTCATACCGGATTAGAGGAAAGTATTCGCTTTACCACCAGAATCAGAAGCTGTGACTTGTTTGTTAAGGCTAATTCAACACAGCTACAGCAGTTGCTGTTTAATCTGGTTAATAACGCCCGCGATGCTCTGGCAGATACGGATAATCCGGAGATTATTGTCACGCTTGATCAAATGGATGCAGATGACATTTTTATGAAGTCTCATCCGGAGGTGAGACATACACATTTTGCTTTGATTGAAGTGAGGGACAATGGTGAGGGGATATCTGAGGAGAACATGGCACAACTGTTTGACCCGTTCTTTACTACTAAGGAGGTAGGCAAGGGAACAGGTCTTGGTTTAGCGATGGTTTATGGGTCGGTTAGAGATCATGGTGGTATTTTAGAGGTGGATAGCCAGCTGGGCCAGGGAGCCAGTTTCAGGGTTTACTTGCCTTTGGAAGAAGAGGCTATGACTCAGAATGAGCAGGAATCCGGTGAAGTTTACAAAGGATCCGGGGAAACAATTCTTCTGGTTGATGATGATACACAGCTTCAAATGACAAATAAGGCAATTCTGGTCGATCTTGGTTATCAGGTGCTGGTTGCACACAATGGCAAGGAGGCAGTTAATCTCTTTTCAGCCACTTCAGGAAAGATCGATCTGGTGCTTATGGATGCGGTGATGCCGGTGATGAATGGACCTTTGGCTGTTAAAGAAATGCGCCAGATTGACCGAAATGTGAGGGTTATCTATTTGACCGGTTATGACTCAAAAGGTGCCCTGATCTCACAGTTGAATCACAGCAATGAAGTGGTTCTTAACAAGCCCTGTCCAATTTATTATTTAAGCCGGGTGATCAGGGAACAGTTTGATTGATGCATTCTTATTATAATTACTATTCTTTACAGTAGCTGTATCACAACAAAAAATAGACAGAGAAAAAAACCAAAAATGGGAATCCATAATGGTATATTAATGCCTTCGGCAGGTTTTGTATCAGGGCAAACTTTTAGCCAGCACAGCGCAAGATTGATTGCTGCAAAGACAATAAGAGTAATAAAACTGGTCAATTTGGCTAATGTCAGCAGTGGAAAGGTCAGTGCGATCAGAAGGATGCTGGTCGCGACGGTAAGGGTGGCAAAGAGCGGTATTCTTCGCTTCGGATGGAGTTGAGAGAACAGTGGTGGCAACATGCCTTGGCGGCTCATGCCGTAAAGGATGCGGGACGATTTGATAATCTGCACCAAGGCTCCATCGGCAATAGCGATGACACTGACGGCTGCAATAATCAGTCTGAGGCCATGCTGCCTCTCTTCGATCAGAGTACTTAATGGTGCTTTGCTGTTGGCCAGTTCACCAACAGGAAGGGCCAGCACTGCGACAAGCGCAATGCCTACATATAACAGTGTAGAGATAATAAGTGCCAGGATGATGCCCAGTGGCATGTTCCGATGTGGATCTTTTACCTCCTCAGCAATATTGATCATGTCTTCAAAGCCGATAAAGGCATAAAATGCGATAAAGGCTCCAAGAGCAATCGCAGTCCAGATTTCCATTTTTAGAGGCGGAAGCAGCTCAGGTAAGCGGTCGGGCAGTGTGCTCAGATGATTCATATTAAACCAAACCACTGCAATCAATCCGATGATGGCAATACTTGTGGTGACTGCAGCAAGTCCTACGGATTCGGAGATCCCCCAGCAGGCAAGTAGTGTAAGGCAGGAGATAAGCAGAATGATGATTAGCCATGGTGGTAGATCAATGAACTGTTGCAGGTAACCAACCGATCCGTTGGCAATCGTTGCCGCAGATACGATGCCTGTAGTGATAATAGCGCAACCTGTAGCGATTGAGATCGATCGAAGGTGAAAGGCCTCTTGCAGATATACGACTTCGCCTGCGCATTTGGGGAAACGGGAGGAAAGCTCTGCGTAAGAAAAAGCGGTAAACCCGGCAATGATTGAGGCAACAAAAAAGGCTACCGGTGTGTAAATGCCCGCAATACCTGCAACCTCACCAATCAGTACAAATATTCCGGCACCGATAATGGTTCCCAGTCCGTAAAGTGTGAGCATGGTTAGAGAGATGCTTCGCTTCAGAGTGATTCTCGTGTCCATATTATGATCATAGACTTAATTGTGAGACAGCACAGGAAGTGCTTGTTTTATACCGGTTTTTATCCGGCAGAAGCTCTGTTTTGTTTGTCTGAATAAACGCGGCTTTGTTAAATCAACTATAATAGTAAAAGAGTAATCTAAAGGAGGTGTTTATGTGTACCTGGATTATAGTTGCTGACAGTACGAAGGCCAGAATTCTGAATGCTGAAAAGCCCGGTATGGGTGTCACACAGATTGATTTACTTCAGCACCCCGAAGGCAGGCTTCATGAACAAGAGTTGACAACGGATTTGCCGGGTAGGGCTTTTGATAGTGTTGGGGATTCAAGACATGCAATGTCCAGCCCTGTTGATCCGAAAGAGCAGGAGGTGACGAGATTTGCCAAGCAGGTTGCAGACCGTCTGGAAGCAGCGCGTGCAAGTGGGCGTTTGACCAAATTGTATTTGATTGCGGCACCGGCATTTTTGGGACAGTTAAGGAGTCATATGACCTCTTCACTGAGTCGCATTGTAAAGGAGAGTATAGATAAGAACCTTGTTGCACAGGACGCAAAATCAATTCGTTCTATTTTACCTCTCCATCTGTAAGTCTGAAGTTAAAAGTTGGAAGCTGGAAGGGCTGCGGTATTGCAGCCCTTCCAGCTTTGGTAGGTAGCAAGCTCAGGTATCTTGTAGTAGTGCAGCCTGTGCTGCTGCAAGACGTGCAATCGGTACACGGGGGCCTGAGCAGGAAACATAGGTCAGGCCAATGCTGTGGCAGAAGCGGATGGAGGCTGGGTGGCCACCATGTTCACCGCAGATGCCGATTTTCATACCTGGCTTAACACTACGCCCCCAGTTGACGGCAAGTTCCATGATCTTGCCGACGCCTTTGGTATCAAGCACTTCAAACGGATTGTCCTGAAGGATGCCTGCTTCATTATACATAGGCAGGAATTTGTTCTCGGCATCTTCGCGTGAGAAGGAGAAGGTTGCCTGCGTCAAATCGTTGGTGCCAAAGCTGAAGAAGTCGGCCTCATGCGCCAGTTGTTCAGCACGCATGCAGGCCCGAACAACCTCCATCATAGTGCCAAACTTGAAGTTTGGAGCAATGCCTTGCGCTTCTTCAACTTCTTTCCTGATGTTTTCAACAATGACCTTGATATTGACAAGCTCTTCGGAGGTACAGACCTGCGGAATCATGATCTCCGGATACACTTCTGTGCCTGCTTTTTGACATTCGCAGGCCGCTTCAAGTACTGCACGAATCTGCATAGCGTAGATTTCAGGGAAGGTGATACCCAGACGTACGCCACGATGGCCCAGCATAGGATTGACCTCGAACAGAGAGCGAACTTTTTTAAGAATAGCTTCCTTTTTCTCAATGGCTTCATCAACAAGGGAAGAGTCAGCCAGCTGTTGGATGGGATCTAACGTTCCATTCTTCGTGGAGAGTAAGCTTAGGGTTGCAGAAAGAACCTCTGAACCACGCATGGTGTCTTTCAGATGTTTCAGCTGAATCAGGTCATCAATCAGCTGGTTTTCTGATGGCAGGAACTCATGGATAGGTGGATCAAGCAGGCGAACTGTCACAGCATTCGGTGACATGGTACTGAACAACTCAATGAAATCCTGACGCTGAATAGGCAGCAGGCGATCCAGTGCATCCTGACGCTGCTCAAGTGTATCGGAGACTATCATTTCCAGTACGATCGGTAGACGTTCTGCTGCATTGAACATACGCTCTGTACGGCAGAGTCCAATCCCCATCGCACCATATTTAAGTGCCCGCTCAGCGTCCTCAGGAACATCGGCATTGGCCATGACTTTCAGACGCGCACGTTCATCAGCCCATGACAACAAAGTCTTGAGCTCTTCGGAGAACTCTGCTTCAACAGTATCAACTGCACCCAGATATACATGACCTGAAGTGCCATCAAGGGTAATGATGTCGCCTTCTTTAATAACAACATCACCGATATGTGCACGCCGAGCCATGACATCAACTTCGATACCGTCGGCACCGGCCACGCAAGGTTTACCCATACCACGAGCCACAACAGCGGCATGACTGGTTTTGCCACCTCGGCTGGTGAGAATGGCTTCAGAGACAAAGAAGCCGTGAATATCTTCAGGCTTGGTCTCTTCACGTAGCAAAATCAGAGGTCTGTCATTGGCTTTTTTCTGTGCGACTGCACGGTCTGCATCAAATACCACATGACCAGAAGCAGCACCCGGGCTTGCTGGCAGACCTGTTGCCAGAGCTGTGACATTTGCCTGTGGATCAAGCCGAGGGAAGAGCATCTGCTCCAGTGACTCCGGGGCAATACGTAGTAGTGCCTGCTCTTTGTTGATCAGCCCTTCTTCAACCAACTCGACGGAGGTGCGAACCATCGCCTGAGTATTCATTTTACCATTGCGGGTCTGCAGGCAATAGAGAATGCCTTTTTCTATAGTGAACTCAAAGTCCTGAATCTCTGAATAGTGGGTTTCGAGTTTACTGCGAAGTTCCTCAAGCTGACGATAGAGGTCCGGCATCTCATCAGCCATCTGGGCAATGGGTTTGGGAGTCCGGATACCTGCAACAACGTCCTCGCCCTGTGCGTTAACCAGATATTCTCCGTAAAAGATATTTTCACCGTTTCCGGGGTTACGGGTGAAAGCAACACCTGTGGCACAGTCATCACCGCGATTACCGAACACCATAGTACAGATGTTGACCGCAGTACCGTTAGCCTGTTCTGGTGTGATGTTGAATTCACGGCGATAGTCCACTGCACGTTTGCCCGACCAGGAACCGAGTACTGCTTTAATAGCCAGATCCAGCTGCACATAGGGCTCTTCCGGAAATGGACTTCCTGTCTGGGCATGTACAACATCGAGGAATACGGTGGAGATCTCTTTCAGGTTTTCAGCTGAGAGGGCAACATCCTCTTTAACACCCTCGCGCTTCTTGATCGCTTCAAATGGCTCATCAAAATGTTCATCATCAATATCAAGGGCTACCTTGCCGAAGAGCTGTATGAAACGACGGTAGGCATCATAGGCGAAACGTTCATCACCGGTCTGTTCGATTTCGCCTTGCAGGGTTTTACTGTTCATGCCGAGATTAAGGATGGTATCCATCATGCCTGGCATTGACATGGCAGAGCCCGAGCGAACTGATACAAGCAGTGGATTATGTACATCACCGAAACCCTTGCCTGTCAATTTCTCAAGTGCGGTCATCTGATCTTTTACTTCCTGCATCAGACCATCCGGGTAGGTGTTGTCATTCTCCAGATAGCTTAGGCATGCCTCGGTAGTAATCGTGTAACCCGGAGGGACGTTCAGGCCGATCTGCGTCATCTCACACAGGTTGGCTCCCTTGCCTCCTAGAAGCTGTCTTGCTTTGCCATCTCCCTCTGTAAAAGAGTAGACGTATTTGATCTGTTCACTGCTCATGATTTATTAATCCCTGGTCGAAGTGTGTGCGAAGCTTCTGCTACGCTGATGGTTCGGCAAAGAGGGGCTACCGGAGGGCAGTCAGGCTTTACTGAAATCGTATGTATCTTACGCCTCTGTAATCAGAATTAAAAGGGGACTGTGGTTCGTGCGAGCCGAATTGAATCAGTTGATGGATGGAGATCTGGCAAGGTGATTTTTAAGAGGAGGAGTCGCTATCAAGAGGTTATAGCCTATCTCTATTTGGTGTCGACGGATACATGCCTTCTGGCACTGTTTATGCGCAATACACATGAGTTGAAAATAGAGAGTTGTAAGGCTTATGATAAATCATTATTCATATCAAGGAGTTATGATGGTTTGATAGAGTCGATCTTTCCCGTGGTTGCGTTCGGAACGGAAATATTTGCCGTTGCTGAAGGGAAGTTGTTACCTTTTTCAGGGGTAGCCGGATGAAGCTGACTCTGGCATTCGGCATGCAATACGATCAGGCACCATCTGGTGCTATGGCTACTGTGCCAACGAAGGGCAGTGAACTGCTTGAGCTTGAGAAGGTCGCTGTTATCGATGTGGTTGCCGAGACTGACTCGGCCTCAGAAATCGAATTTAACGATAAGCTTGGTATATTCTTTCTAACCTATAATCTGGATGGGGCACCGAACCCTTTCATCCAGGATTCGGACAATATTGATCTGTTTGTTTGAAAACATGTAGGGTGAAGAGAGGGCTTTGGCAGGTGGCATAGAATCATCTAAGCTATGAGATAAATAAACGAATACTGTATCGAGAGAATAGGGAAGATCTACAGAGGGTGAGGTTATGACGGAGCAGAGTTATGAGGAGCTTAGATCATCTGAGCGCCATGCTATTGATTTTGAAGTGGAGGTATCGCCTGCATCAGAGCAACAGAATCCTTTTTGCGATCACACGGTTCTGGAAAACATATCCGGTGGCGGGGTCTGTTTCTCGACTGTTGAACCCGGCTTTTATGCCGCAGGTCTGAAAGTTAAACTGAAGGTGTTTCTTCCGGGTACGGATAATCTGGATGCAAGCATGGAATGTCAGGCCAGGGTCGTCTGGATGCATTTCTCGGGTCAACTGGACGAAGATGGCCGTAAACATACGTTAATTGGTGTCTGCCTTGATGGATTTATGTCATTTGAAAGCCAACAGTTAAAGTCGCCGGTTACAGGCTAGCGGTTGATGAAAAAAAATCTGCGTTTTGCCTATATTGAGCAGGCAAGTTACAGCCTGATAGGTTTCATTCCTTACCTGCTTGCCCTGTATCTGGTGCTCTACCTTGATATTGAAGTCACAACACCCGTGCTTGTGATAGCGCTGATTGCACTGCTTGCACATCTGACCGGCTTTATGGTGATAAGAAAGTTCGGTAAGCAACTGAAATCTGTATCTGATAAAACTGGCCGGGCGGTGATAGCCGATCATAAGTTCTCTATTGAAATGGATGAGGGAACGCCGGATGAACTGATCAGCATTGTACAGCATTTTAATACAATGCTTGCAGAATCTGAGCGCTCCTCGAGAAATTTCCAGGAACTTACGACCAAGATGATGCTCTATGCCAGGGATATTGAACAATATCAGCAACAACTGCGTGATGAAGGGACTTCACGTGCTCGCCTGAGTCGTTATGTTGATCACAATCTGGTGGAAAAGATACTCAACCATAAAGAAGATACCTTGCTGCAAAACAGTCGTCAGGAAGCAACGATACTGTTTGCAGATATTCGTTCATTTACATCCATTTCGGAGCATATGGCACCTGAAGAGGTGATTGGAATGCTCAATGCCTACTTTGATGCCATGGTCCAGATCGTGTTCCATCATCAGGGTGTGCTGGATAAATTTGTCGGGGATGAACTGATGGCGACATTCGGCCTACTGGGTGATCCGGAAGAGGGGCCATTGAATGCAATGAAGGCAGCAGTTGCGATGCAGGGACGCATCAAAACACTGATGTCTGAATTCAGGTTAAAGGGGTACCCGGTATTTGAAGTCGGTATAGGTATCAATACCGGAGATGTGGTGATGGGCAGTCTGGGTTCAAAGAACCGAATGGATTACACCGTGATTGGGGATACCGTCAATGTGGCCGCTCGTCTTGAGCAGATGGCACAAGGAGGGTGTATTATTGTTGGTGAGATGACTTATAACTATTGCCATAGTTTTATTCCTATGCAACCGAAAGGGGAGATCAAGGTGAAGAACCGGGATACTCTGGTGAAATGTTATCAGCTCTCTCCACGGGTTAGCCTTCCCCGGTAACATCCACAAGCAGGGGCGAGGTATAAGTGATCCTTCTCGAAGCTTATGCTTTGGACTTGTCGAGCAGGTTTCTGATCTCCTGACTCAGCAGCTGAATATCGAAAGGTTTTCTGATTAGTTCAGCATGTTCAAAACCCGGTTGTTCGAGAGGGTTGAGCGAACTGTATCCGGTCATAAATACAAACGGAATATCATGTTTCATGCCCTGAATGATGGTGGCTGCTTCAATACCCCCCATGGAAGGCATAACCACATCGAGGATAACCAGATCGATTCTGGAGATATTCTTTCGAAACAGGTCAATAGCTTCACTACCATTCGACGCACTAAGTACGGTATAACCAATGGAATTAAAAACCTCTTTGACTGTTTCCCTGAGATAACCTTCATCATCAGCCAGAAGAATCGTTTCACCCTGACCTGTCTTCAGTTGCCGGTTATTTCCCTTATAGTCCGCGAGGGTTTGCTCAACAATGGGGAGGTAGATACTGAATGCGGAGCTTATGCCTTCTCTGCTGTCTATCTCAATGAATCCTTTATGGGTCTGAACAGAGCCGTAAACCATTGACAGACCAAGGCCCGTACCTTTCCCCACTTCTTTGGTGGTAAAAAAGGGCTCAAAAACTTTATCGATGATTGATTTGGGCAGACCACAGCCATTATCAGATACGGTGATCTTGGCGTAATCATGGTTGTTTGCATCGGGATATTTATTCAGGAACAAACGATCCGGTTTATAGCGACTGAGCGAAACTCTGATGTACGGATCCTTTTTCCCTTCTATCGCATCGCGGGCATTATTTATCAGGTTCATCATGATCTGTTGCAACTGTGTTGCATCACCATGAACGGTTAAGTTATCACTGCCCAAGTCACATGATGTATTGATGTTTTCCTGGATACCAACCTGAGCCAGATCAAAAACGTCCTTGAGCAGCTTTGTCAGCTCCAGGTTTTCCATAACTAACATATCTTTTCGGGCGAAGGAGAGTAACTGTTTTACGATATCTGCGGCGCGCATGCCAACGCTTTCGATATTATCCAGCTTTTCTTTGATGATCGTTGTGTTGTCCATGTTCTTTCGAGCGAGAAAGATGTTGCCCAGTATTCCAGCCATCATATTGTTGAAGTCGTGCGCTATGCCTCCAACCAGTGTGCCTATGGATTCCATTTTTTGTGATTGACGGAATTTATGTTCCGCATTCTCCAGTTCGCTCATATCCTTCTGAATGGCTACAAAGTGGGTGATTTCGCCCTCTTCATTCTGGATCGGGGCGATCGACATGTATGTGGGAAAAAAGCTGCCATTCTTGTGCTGATCAAGTAGTGACCCTGTCCATAACTCACCCCTGAGAATTTGGTCCCACATCTCGCTGTAGAATTCAGTATCCTGCTTGCCGCTTTTCAGGGTGGAGGTTTTTTTTCCGATCACTTCATCAGACTCGTAACCTGTAATCTTCGTAAATGCAGGGTTTACGTACTCAATAATGCCCTTATTATTACTGATAATGATCGATTCACCTGCATATTCGACTGCATGGGAAAGTTGTTGTAGCTCTTTGGTTTTTTCCTGAACCTCTCTTGCGATTAACTCATTACGGTTTTGAAGCTCTCTGTTGTGTTTTTGACTGTTCCGGGCGGTTAAAATGAGCAGGGCTGTGACAACGACCCCCAAGAACAGCGCAAGAAACAGTAAGCTGGTGTCAAGATCATGCCAGTTCAGTGATTTTTTGGTACTCAGGGAGAGATGGGAGTAGCCAACATGGATAAACTCCTCCTTCTGCATGGTGTGAAAGTTCCAGTCTGTAGTGGTGGTATTCGGGTGGTCGTGATTGTCATGTATGTCTATGGCGGAGATCAGGTGGTCATGCTGCAGTGCATCAGGGTCTGAGTGTAGATCAAGGGCGGGGAGAATATCAGAATGAGCCAATAGATCTTTTTCAAGTTGGTTCAAGTTGATTTTGACTATGAGTATACCACTTACCAGGTCACGAGCGGGCATCTTTGTTTCTGGAAACCTGTTACCTGCGTAAAGACTTCTTAATATGGAAAAGCTGAGATGATCTTTTTTTCTTGTTTGAACTGAAGTAGCAACAACCTTTCCTGTTTCGATTGCTTTGTCGATATAGGGTATAAGCGCTGTTGTTGATAAAAAGTCTTCTCCGAGCATCGTTGCATGCTGAGGTGTGAGTGGCATAATATATTTAACAGGGAAGTAGTCAGTGGCTTTGTAATTGAACTGTTGTTGTCCTTTGTGTTTTATATGGATCCTGTAGGTGGCATAACCGGACTCCTGCATGAATGTCTCGAAAGATTTTTTTTCACTCTGTGTGACATAGGGTAGAAACAGGATGCTGTCGATGATGTTATGTCTCCGCAGGGCTTCATTACTGAGGACATCAAACTCATCGGAATCGACGTATTCGGAGGCTTTAAATAGCGCTGCAATATTTTCCAGCGTTTCAGTCGCTCTGCCAATCTTTAGTATTACCTGCTCCTTGAGCTGGGCGGTTTCTGTCAGGAAGCGGGCTTCCTGAGTGTTGATGATTCTATTGTGGGCAAGTGCGATAAGTGTTGCAGTAAACAGCAGGCCAATAAAAGCAGCAAGAAAGATTGGTTTGGATAGTGTATTGACCTGCATCTACAGTGATATCTTGATGGCCTTAAGCATTAAATGGCGGGGTAGGGTGATATTTCCCTGATTCAGTAGCGTGCTGTTAACGAAAATATTCCATCGCCTGTTGGCAATGATCGGGATGTTTTTGATATTTTCTCCTTCAAGTACAGCAATGGCAACCCTGGCAGCCCAGTCACCCTGTTCCTCAGCATCCTTGGTGATGGCAAGCATGGCGTATCGGTTCATCCAGTCATAGCTGGTAACCGAAAGTATTTTGTACTCCTTCAAGGCAGTATGTCGGGCCAGGTTATCGTTCCAACCTTCTATGCCGCCGTTATTGCCTACTATCAGGAAATCACTGTCTTGCTGGGCTTGATGGTACCCTTTCACCCATTCACTCATGTTTTTCACAAAAATCGGGGTGATCCGGATACCTTTGGCTGCATAGCGTTCACGGTTGAGCTCAAACTCCCTGTGTTGGGAAATAACATCTGGGCCCAGAAAAATACCGTGTTTCATTGCCGTAAACTGATTTTTGATCAGCTTTACCAACGGTGTGACAGGCGATATTTCCAGCATACCAGTGGCATTATCGTAGGGGTAGCCGTAGGGCGTTCCGGAAAAGTTAATACCACAGAAAACCACAGGAAGGTGGCTGTTTTTATAATATGGCTGGATCAGGTAACGGGATGCATTGTCATCTGCTGCAATCAGAATATCGGGTTTACTTTGCTCAATATAGGCTTTTGCCTGAAGTGCGATCTTCTCACCATAGGTCTGATCTTTATTGCGCTTGGTGTCCATGTAGAAGCGGTCAAGCTCACACTTTCCGTTTAGCCCTGTCTCAATGCCACGTTCTATACCGTCATTCCATTCATAGCCCTGATGGTAGGAGGAGATATAAAGACACTTGGCGGCATTGGCTGCGGGTATAACCAGTAAACTAGAGGATAATAATGCGAAAATAGCTGTAAAAATCGTTTTGGGAGGGAGGGTTTGAACCACTGTGAGGTTTCCTGGAGGGCCTAGTTTGTGCCTGATACTGAAATGCTACGTATGGCGAAATCACCACCGCGATTGGTCATGACCAGGCCGCTGAAGTGATCGCGATAGCTCTGATCACGTACCTGCATAAGCCGCTGCCCATTTACCATCACTCTCATTAAACCATTTGCTGTGCGCTGCCACGTGATCTTGTGAGTATGACCATCTTCCAGCAATCGATCCCGATTGAATTGGTCGATGATTGTAGTCGCTCCTCGGTGGTAAGCTAGCAGCTTAAGGGAAGGCTTACTCCCTCCCTGATATGAGAGACGGTAGCCCGACTCCATGTTTTGTCCCTGATATACACCCCATTCAAAATCGCCACGTTGATCTCTGCCAAGCGAGCTGATGTGTATGGTGATGGCAAAAGCATTGGGGATATCGGCCTGCGTGGAGAGGTCGGCACGGGTGGCAGCAGCTGTCGGGTTAGCCTGCTTATTTTTCATGGTACCATCGAGCAACATGCCGAGAAGTAGCTGTTCGGTACTCGGTTTGTCTACCATCCGATCTATCTGTGCTAACTGCACTTGTGTGCGCAGGCCAATACTGGGGGTTACCCAGAAGTTTCGGGAATTGCTAAACCAGAGAGGATTACGTTGCAGTTCGCCATCCTTGAAATTATCAAAGATTAAGCGGTTGCCCCAGGGGCGATCATAACGGTTGGTGAGATCACGTAGTTGATCAATAAAGCGGCGATCAGCAGCCCGATTACGTTCAGCCTGATTGGTTAGCGTCTTCAGCTCTTTCACTAATTGCTGCGTTCTGTCTGTGGGGGGCTGCGCAAACAGCTGGATGGGAACAGAGCAGCAAACAAGCAGTGACATCAAGATCGTTTTCATGGATCAGCTCCTGATCGAACGATAGTAGTTGATAAGCATATTAGTTGATCTTCTCTCCGACTGCACTTATTGAAGGCTCTTCACCCTCGGGGTGCTCTTCATCATCTTCATTAGCAGTCGCTTCAGGTTCAACTGTACCAAGATTGTTGAAGTGGATATAGGTTCCTGAAACAACTGCGATTGCGGCAAGTGTAAGGACAACAGTGGCCGAGGGGGGGAGATCAAGGAAGTCAGCTATAAATGTGCCTGCTATGCTGGCAAGTATGGCAATGGTCAGGGCCTCCCATGCAGGGCCATTGTGGCCGCGTCGCCAAACCGACAGTGCGGGCATGACCAGATAGGCAAATACAAGCAAGACACCGATCGCATAGATTGCCGGTACTATGATCAAGCTTAAGCCTGCATAAAAACGCAGGCGACCACTGAAGCTGTTGGCATGTTCAGGCATGGCCAGGGCCAGTCCAATAGCTGAAAACACTGCCAGTTCCGCGATACCTTGCCAGCCTATGCCAAGCACGCTGCCAAACAGCAGACCCATCAATTGACCTTCGCCATAAGGTAGTAGTGATAATAATACCATGCCGACGGATGCGGCAAACACATAAACCCCCCCCATGACTGCTTCTTTTGGCAGTGGTGTCTCTTCATCCATCAGGGCCATGAAAACGACAGCGACAGTGGTTGTGGCCGCAGCTGTATAGACTCCGGCTACATCAAGTGCCATGCCGAGTGCATATCCGGTTGCTGCAACCTGAGCCAGTGCCAGATCCACGAAAACGATGCGCCGCTCCAGTACACGCTGGCCGAGTACCGGAAGTGCTACTGCTATAACCAGTGTGGCAATTAAAACTGTGACTAAAATCATTGGCTCCACCTCGCAATGCGTTCCACCATTTGATCAAACATGCCGATATATCCCTCAGTGCCATAACCTTTCACGGCATCAGGCAGTACCATCATTTTTATATCTGCTGCATCGGCAAGGCGTCTGGCAATAGCTCTGCTATTATAGGGTTCAACCCAGATTAACTGTACCTGTTTTTCTTTGATGACCTTCACCAGTGCATCCATGTGACGTGTTGATGGCTCTATGCCGGCTTTAGGTTCGATAAAGCCTGCCAGTTCAATATCCATGGCCTTCATGAAATAGACATAGGTATTGTGGTAGGTGATGACAGGGCCGGTATGGATTTGCATATATTCTCGCCAGCGGGGTAGCGAATCATGGATAGCGTGCTCGAAGCTTTTAAGGCGCTGCATATAGCGTGCCTCATTGACTGCATCGAGTTCGCTCAGGCGCATGGCCAATGCTCTGGCGACCTTGAGTCCCATTTCGGGATCAAGCCACCAATACGGATTTTTATCCGGCGACCAGTATTCCATTTGCCGGGAACTTAACCCGCGAGGCACGCCAATCGCTTCTATCGCATCGGCTCCGCTTAAATATCCTTCTTTGCCCGGCAGGATGTGCTCATTATGTGATAAGCCGATCAGAGAGGGTAACCAGCCGGATTCAAGACCAAATCCCACGCTGAATAACAGGTTGGCATCAATCAGATCTTTTGCATGGCCGGGGCGGGGGGAAAACACGTTAGGATCGTGGCCCGCTTTGGTTAACGATCTCACCTCTACATCCACATCGCCAATGGCCTGGGCCAGTTGAGAAAGGGCGGGGACAGTGGCTACAACGACAGGTTTACTGATTGCAATGGAGGGGGGGAGGCTGAATACTAGCAGCAGGGCGGGGAGGATGAGCTGAATCTGCCAGCTGGCACTCAACGGTAGTTGCATATCGTTCCGATTGTATCAGGACTCATCTTCAGATCCTTTTGGTATAAAGTATACATATCCGGAAGCAGGTTTAATGCCAACATTTCGGACTCATATAAGTAGAGGTTATGAAAACCATAACTTTTATAAGTTAGTGTATTTTGCCGAAGGGGTTAGAATTATCGCCAAGATTTGTTTCCGGGGGGCAGTTATGACTGATAAAGATCAGTATAAGATTCACGAAGAGCCATTTTATCAGGCGCAGGAAGATGAGGTTGAGCTGTATGAAGCCGCCTATGCTGCGAGATTGCCTGTAATGGTCAAGGGACCGACTGGTTGTGGTAAGTCCCGTTTTATTGAATACATGGCATGGAAATTGGGCAAGCCTTTGATCACCGTGGCTTGTAACGAAGATATGACAGCTTCCGATCTTGTAGGTCGCTATCTGCTTGATGCCAATGGCACACGCTGGCTGGATGGCCCTTTGACAACTGCAGCGCGCATGGGTGCGATCTGCTACCTTGATGAAGTTGTAGAAGCACGTCAGGACACCACCGTCGTGATCCATCCTCTGACCGACCACCGTCGTACATTGCCTCTGGATAAAAAAGGTGAGTTGTTGGAAGCACATCCTGATTTCCAGCTGGTCATCTCCTACAACCCTGGTTACCAGAACCTGATGAAAGACCTGAAACAGTCCACCAAGCAGCGTTTCACCGGTTTTGAATTTGATTATCCTTCCGAAAATGTTGAGTCAGGCATTCTTTCCAAAGAGACCGGTATTGATCTTGAGCTGGCATCCAAACTGGTTTCTATTGGTCAGGCAGCACGTAATCTGAAGGGCCACGGCCTGGATGAAGGTATCTCCACACGTCTGCTGGTTTACGCAGCAACCCTGATCAAGGGTGGTGTTGCACCCAAACCTGCATGCCGCATGGCTCTGGTGCGTCCGATTACTGATGATGCGGATATTCGTGATACTCTGGATCACGCTATTGATGCGACCTTCGGCTAAGGCCGACTATTGAGCTGGAGGTAGCTTGTCAGATGCCTGACTTATCAGCACGAAGCAGTAAAATGAAGATGTACTGGTTGAAGCTGGGCTGTAACTTTGCCCAAGCTGACCGAATTTTCGATGAATGCATGAAAGAGGCCAAAGCGCTGCTTAGCGATAAAGGTGTCATGACCTATATCGAGAACGCACGTTTTCTCGGTAAAATGGGGCGTGGTCCTGAACCATTGATGGTTTACCTTGAAGAGGCACCGGGTGTTGCAGCTCAGATTGGTGAGGAATCGCTGGTGGATATGTGTGAGTTTGCGCATTACATGTCCACGCATACCAATTTCAAGGCAATGGTGCCTTTCCTGCAAACGACTGGAGCAGTGGCACGTCGTCTGCAGAGTCGTGAATTGATGCTGCAGTATATGCAGATTGTTCGGGATATGCTGGATCGTACGACGGGTTCTGTGCATGGTCGTGAAACGACATACCCGAGCCCCGGGCTGCCTTCTTTACTAAATCAGGCACCTCGCCTGCTTGCACAGCTTTCTCTTGAAGGTTTTGCGAATTGGGTCGATTACGGTGTGAAATACTATAATAATCACCCTGAACGCCAGATTGATTATTTTAGCATGCAGTCTGCAGATGCGCATGCTGTGATGCAGCGCGAGCGTCACGGTACCCTGATGGTGGATCATGAGCGCAAGCTTGACTCTTACATGCGTGGTCTGTGGCAGGATTCCGATTATCTGGTGCCGTATTCAGAGGCCTTTGATGAACTGCGTAAACCTACGCCTTATTATGATAGCCTTGGTATCCGTATTCCCGATGTCTATGATGATGATCGGGGTGTAAGTGGTATTGATCGTTATCGTGCCGCACTTGCACATATGGCTGGACATCGTCGCTGGTCACAGCAGATGGTTGTTGATAACTGGAGCCCGTTCCAGCGTCTGGCAGTTGAAACCTTTGAGGATTGCCGGGTTGATTACCTGGCTATACGGCGTTACTCGGGACTACGTAAGGTTTTTCTCGCTCTGCACCCGGTTCCGGTTGAAGCCGATTTGCAGATCGAAAATGTATCGCTGATTAATTTACGTCTGGCAATAGCCTCACGAGCGATTCTTGATCCTGATTTTCATGTTGAAGATGCGGATATCCGTGATTTCGTCGAACGTTTCCTTGAATCGATGAAAGATGGTGAATCCAACAGCATGGATACTGCCAGTATTGCACTCTCCTTTATTGCCCGTAACCGCAGGCAGTCTGATGCTTTGCCGCATACCTACTTTGATAATACTGAAGTGGATTATCGTGATGATAATCGCCATTTGTGGATCTATATCGAGCAGGGTGATGATGAAGAGACCACCTTTGAACACCTTGACCAGCGCTCTAATAAGGAAGAGGAGCTTAAAGGACTTCCACCAAGGCATTATCACGAGTGGGACTACAACTCCAATCATTACCGTCCTGATTGGGTGAGTGTTTACGAGGCTCTGCATCCGCGTGGTAATGCGGACTTTATTGAGAAGCTGTTGTCCAAACATAACCAGCTTGCCAAACGTCTGAAAGCCATGCTTGATATGCTTAAACCGCAGGACAAGGAACGTATCCGCTATCAGGAGGAGGGTTCTGAACTTGATCTTGATGTGGCGATTCGTTCGCTGATTGATTTCAAGGGTGGTGCATCACCTGATCCGCGTATCAATATGTCCCACAAAACTGCAGGTCGTGATATTGCTGTGACTATCCTGCTGGATCTGTCGCAGTCGCTGAGTGAAAAAGCACAGGGTTGCAACCAGACTATTCTGGAATTGTCACAGGAAGCTGTGTCACTACTGGCATGGTCTATTGAGCAGGTAGGTGACCCCTATGCGATTGCAGGTTTCCACTCCAATACCCGTCATGATGTGCGCTATTATCATCTCAAGGGCTTTACTGAGAAGTGGGGTAGCGAGAGTAAATCACGTCTGGCTGCGATGGAAGCAGGTTACTCAACTCGTATGGGTGCTGCCATGCGTCATGCATCGCACTACCTGAAAGCGCAGAAGGCTGAGAAGAAATTGATGCTGGTGCTGACTGATGGTGAACCTGCTGATATTGATGTCGATGATGAGCAGTTGCTTATCCAGGATGCCAAGAAGGCGGTGCAGGAGCTTGATCAGGATGGTATTTATACCTACTGCATCAATCTCGATCCAAAAGCGGATGAATATGTTGCTGATATCTTCGGTCGTCAGTATACGATTATCGATCATATCGATCGTCTGCCGGAGAAGTTGCCGGAGCTGTTTATCGCATTGACGAAATAATACGCAGGGTGTTCTGATTTCAGAGCACTAACGATGAAGTAGAAGGGTGTTCTGGTTTCAGAGCACCCTTTTTTCATGTTTGCAATAGATTCATAATAGCCTGGCCTTGTCGGATATTGCTGATAGTGAAGTGCTGATTGAACGGCTGTGATGATATGAGAGGCATGGATTGCATATTTATTAATCGCACGGCATCTGAAATGAGAGAGAAACGTTGGAATAATCACCTTTACATCACTGGCATCACGTTTGCTTTCTTGTCTTAATCAATTTCAGGAGAGGATAGTTTATCATGAGTGGAAATGAATCCCGTTTGCAAGCAATTTACCAAATCACAAACCGTGAGGCCACGCCGGTTACGCAGCCGGAGCCGCTGAGTAAAATTTGGGCTACTGATGTTTTCAATCTGGCAAAAATGGAAGAGTCCCTCTCCAAGAGCGCCTTTAAAGCAGTAAAGAAAACCGTACAAACCGGAGCACCTCTTGAGCCTGCAGTAGCAGAAATTGTTGCTGCAGCCATGAAAGAGTGGGCTATGGCCAAGGGTGCCAAGTTTTTCTCCCATATTTTCTACCCTATGACCAATGCCACGGCTGAAAAGCACGATGGCTTTATTATTACAAGCCCAGATGGCAATGCGATTACTGAATTCAGCGGCAGCCTGCTGATCAAGGGCGAACCTGATGGTTCATCATTCCCGAACGGCAGTATCCGTATGACCAATGCTGCGCGTGGATATACTGCCTGGGATCCTACCAGCCCTGCTTATATCATGCAGACTGCAAATGGTTCTACGCTGACAATTCCAAGTGTATTCATGTCATGGACCGGTGAAGCACTGGATAAAAAGATTCCACTGCTACGCTCTAATGATGCGATGAACAAGGCAGGCCAGAAAGTACTTTCCCTGATGGGTGAAACCCACATTGCTCCATTGAACTCAAGTTGTGGTGCCGAGCAGGAATATTTCCTGGTTGATGCCAACTTTGCTGCAGCTCGACCGGATCTGTTATTGGCGGGCCGTACCCTGTTTGGTGCACCATCTGCAAAAGGGCAGGAGTTTGATGATCACTACTTCGGTGCCATCCCTGAGCGTGTGCAGGTCTTTATGCAGGATTTTGAAGATCAGCTCTATCGTCTGGGCATCCCTGCAAAAACACACCATAACGAAGTGGCTCCGGGCCAGTTTGAAATTGCTCCATACTTTGAAGCTGCAAACGTAGCTGCTGACCATCAGCAGTTGCTGATGACAGTATTGAAAAACACTGCAAGTAAACATGGTTTCCTATGTCTGTTGCATGAAAAACCGTTTGCCGGCATCAATGGTTCGGGTAAACACGTCAACTGGTCTGTAGGCAATGCCACGCAGGGTAATCTGCTTGATCCCGGCAGCACACCTCATGATAATCTGAACTTCCTGCTCTTCTGTGGTGCGGTGATTCGTGGTGTACATCTGCACGGTCCACTGTTGCGTGCGGTGATCGCTTCAGCCTCCAATGACCATCGTCTGGGTGCAAATGAAGCGCCACCAGCGATTCTTTCTGTCTATCTGGGTGACCAGCTTGAGAAAGTATTCCAGGATATTAAAGATGGTAAGCTGACTGGCTCTGAGGCTGGTGGTGAAATGGATTTGGGCCTCTCCCAGATTCTGAACTTCGAACGTGACCCGGGTGATAGAAACAGGACATCTCCATTTGCCTTTACCGGTAATCGTTTTGAATTCCGTGCAGTAGGTTCTGCACAGTCTGTTTCAGGCCCTCTGGTTGCTATGAATACTATGCTGGCTGATTCTCTTGAGTGGATTGCAGTACAGCTTGAAGCTGAGATGAGCAACGGTGCTGATAAGGCAGAAGCCGTGGTTTCAGTATTGAAAGAGCTGATGGATGCACACGGTAACGCAGTATTTGGTGGTGATGGTTACTCTACAGATTGGCATACCATGGCAGTTGAAGAGCGTGGTCTGAAGAATATTCCAACGACTGCTGATGCTTTGCCTGCTCTGCGTGAAGAGTCGGTGAAGGAGTTGTTTGAAGCTACCGGTGTACTCTCACCTGTCGAGCTGGAAAGCCGTTTTGAAGTCTATTCAGAGCAGTATATTCTGGCGATTGAAGTGGAAGCCAAGCTGGTTATTGAAATGGCCAAATCTTCGATTTACCCGGCTGCAATCACCTATCTCTCCGATATTGCAGCTGCAAACGCAAGCATGGTAGATATGGGTATTGAGCTGGATAGCTCAACTGCCAAAACAGTTGCTGCTGCAGCAAATGGTATGATGGCTGCAGTTGCTAAACTGACTGCGGCAACGGGTGAACATGACTTCGATTCTACTGAAGAGCATCTGCAATTTATGGCCAATGATATTCGTGGCCTGATGGATGAAGTTCGTTTACATGCTGACACACTCGAAGCAGAAGTTGCTGATGAGTTGTGGCCTCTGCCTAAATACCGTGAGATGCTGTTTATCAAATAAGTCCGATAACAGTGCTGTAAATAAAAAAGGTCGCCTTCGGGCGGCCTTTTTTCATTTTCTTTGTTTCTTTATTGTACCTGCCCAAGAAGCTCATTCTTCGCGATGTATCCAGTCTGCACCAAGGGTGCCGTGCAGGCGTTCCAGATAATAGTCGCTTGAAACCCGCTCAATCATGCGATCTGCCTCGGTGATGCGTTCAGTTAGTTGAATTCGCCTGTCAGCCTCATCTTTATCAAGCTCGTTCATCAGCTGGTTGAGGTGCTCCCGGTGCTGGAGCCAGAGCTGTTTGTCCCGATCCTGTTTGATCACAAGACGTTCTTTGTACCAGTCACTTTCTAACAGGTAGTCACGACTGAACATGTTACGAATTGATGGATCATCCACCGCTTTACCTTCATAATCGCCGTTAGCCATGATATGTAAGAGTGCCTTCAGGGGAGGGCAGGCATCATGGATAGAGCCATCGGTGAAATAGTTTTGTGCTACTCGTTGTTGGGCTTCACAAATGTTATGGATGCCATCGACAAAGCTGTCCATATCCTGAGTTTCAGGTTTTAACATGGCTTCATCGAATACTTCCATCGGCGTATCAAAGATCTTACCGAAATGATCATGCACGAGCCGATTCGTCATGCGATAGCCAAGCCTGCTGGCGAGAACTGTTTCGCCCTTGTACTCCATATCCTGCATCTTTTCCAGATAGCCAAGTTTGATCATCTGTTCAGGGTTCTGGAATTCAACAGGCAGGCGACACCATAGTTCCGGTACCAACATGCTGATATCGTGATCAATGCGACGTTTGGCACCGATATGTCCTGCAGCAGTGGAGAATCCGTGATGGCCGCAGAGTATAAAAGATACCAGTGCTGTATTAAGATCAGCAGTTGCAGGCAGAGAGTTGAAAGGGCCTTTGGTCAGCGCCCCCTCTGAGCCGGCACCGGTGGTGGACGGTGATTTGCCGGTCAGACTGCAGATGAGATCCATAAACAGTTCCGGCAGTTCCTGGTAATGAATAGGGTTATACACAGCCAGAGACCTGATACCGGGCTCCGGAGGGTTATTGCGTCGGCCTGTTAGTACGGCATTAACAGGGAAATGTACTGGCTGATCAGGTTCCAGTGCGCGCCTGAGCCTGGTGCTGATCTCAGCCAGATAACTGGCGTGCGGGTTGGCAAGATCAGGTCGGTCTTGCAGGTAACGTACATTCAGACTGGGTTTGCTGTTCACGATGCGCGGATGTGCTGATGAAACGAAATATTGCTTTTCATCCATCTCTGCTGCTCTGCGGATCAAACCTTGCATCGGTGCAGTGAATTTCTCGAAATGCATGATATCATCAATCAATTCACGGGCATCGCTCTTGGTCATGGGTTCAAAATTTGAGATGAAGCTGTTGCCATTAGAGAGATCTGATTCGGTCTGGGTATCAGAACCACGGTTGATGGCTTCATCAGGCCGCTGGAAAAGACGCTGCTCGCAGTTGGTCACCATTTTGATGCAGTCATTGCTGAATTCAGGGTTAAGTCCGCTGACATAGCTTACAGGAATAACGGTTGATGCGCTGATATCATCTTCCATCTGCACTTTGTCTGATGCAATATAATCCTGACGCAGCTTGAACAGGCGCCAGTTTCCATCTTCACCGAATCCCACGCGCAGATAACTTGCCATCAGTTTGCGGCCATGATGTTTTAACTCATGACCGGGATCTCCGTTGACCCTGTCCACGGAAAAATGTTCATGCCAGTCAGCTCCCCACGCTGTTCTGTAAAAGCGTTTGATCATAAAAGCCAGGGCAAGAATGTGATGGGGGATACTTTGCAGCCATTGGTTGTAACTATCAGAAAAATCGTTATTACATGGCGTGAGCATCTTGATGACCGAACCAAGAGTGCGCTTTCTACTCAGTAGGCTGCGACTGTCTGCTGGCTGATTATCCGGAGAGCGGAAACGATCAGAATAATCCCGCTCGAAAATTTTTCTGACCTCTGCCATGTCCTGTTCGAAGTCACGGATATAGACTGGTCCTGAAATAACCGCACCGGCGATAGATTTGGAAATTTCTGATTTTCCTCCACCGGATACCGTACTTGGCTTATGACAATACGTGCCTTCAGCCTCAGTACCGATCAGTCGCCAGCTCGGTGCAGCCGGATGGCGTTCCATATGTACCCTTAAGCCACTTGGATAGATATATGTATGTGAAGCCAATAGTTTGACCCGATGCGGTTCCGCAACTCCATGCCAGCTTACCCGCATATGATGGAGATTGATCTCCGCATCTTCAGGCAGATAAATGATGTCGGCGTATTTCCGGTCTATGGCATAACCTTCGGGCTTGAGTTCAATGTTATCAGTCAGCCGCAGGCACAGGTCTGAAAAACTGTGATTGTCCAGTATGTCACCTGTGCGCGGAATATATTTCTCACCAAGGTTGTAACGCGGGAAAGCCAGAGCACCACCTGCGTGTTCCTCTTCGCAACCACCGAACAGGTTGGCTGAATAACTGATCTGGGATTTGATCTCTTTCTTGCTGTAGCCGAAATAGTTATCAGCAATCAGGGTCACGACAACACCACGTTTGTCACGACAGACCAGCTTGAATGCATTACCATCGTTGTAGCGTTCATCTTCATGCTGCCAGCACATGCCATCACGACGTTGTCGTTCACTGGCACTATCATATTGAGGTAGCCCTAGTTCCTTTTTCTTAAGGCCGACCAGATGTGGTGCCAGAATGATACAGCCGCTTTGGCCGGTCCAGTGTTCAATGTCCAGCGCTGCATCATTCTCAGTCAGGAAAGGGTCGCCGCCATTGCCGAAAATTGATTCAACAAAATCCAGATTGGAGACCAGACCACCAGGTGCAAAAAAACGCACCTCAAGGCTCTTGGCCGGTAATACACCTTTTACCTCAGGCCGTACGGTAGGCCTGAGCAGTAGAGATACCCAGACTTTTGCCTTATCTGTTTCCTGGCTTGTTGCCGGTAGTTCAAGCAACTCGGATGGCGGATCAAGAGCCTTTTCCAGCAATGCAGCATAGGTGAGAACAGGTACTTCCAGTTTATCGGCAGGAACAGGAAAGCCACCTGCAGCAATATGAAACACACCCTTGGTTGTTCGCCGGTCACTTTTGGGATTATGCAGTACACCTTGCAGAAGGCGGTAGGAGTCAACCAGATCCGAATGGAAGTGGGTACCATTCAGTGGCAGTGAGACTTCACGTGCCATGCCGGGTTTATCGAGAATAAATGTCGATCCGGGAAGCTCGATCTGTTTATCCACGCCATGTTCTGCCAGATAGTTGTTGAGGTAGTTTTGTATACGTTGATCGGTGGGGCAGCGATAAGCAGAGAGCAGGCGGCTTTGCCGAGAGTAGTGTTTAAGCAGACTGTCTGCGATCGTCAGATAGGAGTGATCGCCATCTTCTACGGGGCAGATGGGTTGCCCGAGTGCAGCCAGTTTAAGATTGATATGCTGGTGCCACACAGTTGGTGGCATGCCGATCTGTTTTGTGTTGTTTGATGATTCAGTTTCTTGCATTGCACTACATCCAGGGTTTTGTCACCAGCTGGCCCGGTACCAGCCTGTGATCCTATGGTAACAATTTGTAAACCTGTGGTCGATAGCATGGTGTGGATTTTCTGCACATTCATGATGGCAAAAGGGGATATTTTTTGTATTGAATTCCAGAGCGTATGTGTAAGTGATCATTCATCGGTGCTCCCGTTACGCGCTAAGTTTTTTTACAATATTCGCGGAAGTCTGCTATGAAGCGTTTAAATAGTATTCGATACAGGTCGATATTAACGCCATAAAAGATGATTCTTTTGTCCTTTCTTGCGTGCCCAAGAAAGAACGCAAGAAGGGCACCCCGAAACCAGCCTGTATTCCCTCTCCTGCACATTCAAAACCGGCCACGGCTCTGCCGCTCAATCCGGTTTTGGATATTTGTTTCGGCAGCCTGCTAACGGGGGTTAAAAATCGAGACTTTAGACACCCGTCCCAAGATGCGCCTGAATATTTTTAATGTGTGAGAAGTAGCGAAAAAGTTTCGCCACACACATTATAAATATTCAGGGAGAAGCAGATTGCCGGGCAACTTTCTTTGGTTCGTTTCTTTTTTGGAAAAGAAATGAACAAAAAATACTGATCGAAATATAGCGCCTTAAACCGTTATGACTTCGTCACCCTTTTCCGGTTTTGGATATTCGCCAGTGCAAGCTGTTGCTAGGGAAGCAAGTGGTGGGGCTCCCGCTGCGCGCTAGAGGTGTTGTGGAAGTAGTGGAACAGCATGGCTACGGTTCTCTAGTTTGAATTGTTTGTGTAGGGCCAGACCGGTTTATTGGTTCCCTTCTTTTCTTCGAGCATCTCCAGATAGAGGGCCTCGACTTTGGCTCTTGCCCAAGGGGTCTTACGCAGGAATTTTAAACTGGATTTTACAGAAGGGTCGGAGTTGAAACAGCGGATTTTGACATAAATGCCTAACTCACCCCAGCCGTAATGTTCCACCAGATCATTGATGATCTTCTCCAGTTTAACACCGTGCATCGGATTGTTTGGTTGTTCATGCATGTGATCTATCCTCTTATTTTTGAAAGATAAGCAGGCTGCACTGTTGGCGCGCTTTTATCGAGAATCTTAACGAGCGTATTTGATGGTTAGGGCGGTGACTACACCCCATACCCAGTTAAAGAAGAAAACAAACAATGGTGTCCACAGTCCTAAATCAAGGCCTGCCAAACCTTTGTCTGCCATATATGGGAAAACAAAGAATAGCTGAACCGCAGTAGGGAAGAGACTAAGGATTGTGCCTCGTAAGAGCACTTTTGATTGCAACATGGGCAGTAAAAATAGCAGTCCCCAGAGACCACCCCATACAATGCGTGGATAGAGCCAGCCCGGGCTTAAATACGGTGCAATGGAAACACCAAGGGATGAGGTAAGTCCCTGAGCTCCGAACTGCCAAACGACAAGGCTGTTGGCCAGTGCGCCGAGACAACCTGCAGCAAAGTAAAACAATGGCTTTTTCATATGGAACTCCGATACGCTGGTGAGAGAAATGTTTGCTGATCCCCTGAGTCAGGGCTTGCGCTATTCAGCACCAATAATCGGATCATTTCAATATAGTTTAAGTTCATGCCCCGAATGCCGATATATCTGATAAGCTCTGAGTAACGTAGAGTAGGGCATATTGAACTGTTGAGTTAATCAGCAAGTTTATATATCAACACCAGGAGATGGCATGCAGGTCAAGGCAAACATCAATGCGATCAATAATATTTCGCAAATGCAGGAGGTTGCGGCGAATAATATTGCCAACGTCAACAGCAATGGGTTCAAAGCCAGTACCTACACTCAGACTGGAGATAGGCTGAATATCAGCCCGGAGGCTCGTGCAGCTATACAAAACAGTGCTGGTGAGGAGCTTTTGACAACTGATCCGGCACAGGATATGACACGCATGATAAGTAATGAAACCTCACTGGCAGCCAATGTTACTGCCATTCAAACTCAGGACGATATGAACAAGGCACTGCTTGAGCTCAAGAAGTAAGATATAGAATAGATTTCACAAGCCGGATTTCGGCCTGTGTATGGTGATCCGGTTTTTCAGTTTAACTCGGCTAAATAACAGTCCTAGCGCTTAGCTCGGACACCGACCCATATAGTGTGTCGATTTCCACTCTGTGATTTATGTGCGCGAACACGCTGCTCATCCACCTTGAATCCGGTCTTTTTCATGCGCCGGGTAAATGCTGTGTCAGGAAAGGCAGACCAGACGGTTAATACACCACCGGGCTTGAGCGCGTCATAGGCGTTTTTCAGCCCATGTAGACCGTACAGCGAGTCATTATCTTCACGGGTGAAGCTGTCCGGCCCGTTATCGACATCGAGCATAATGGCATCAAAGCCGTTTTTATGTTCCCGCATCACCTGACCAACATCCAGCTCCAGCACATCAACGCGTTCGTCTCTAAGCGGAAATCCGGAACATGCACCAATATACTCACGATTCCAGCGCACTACTGCAGGCATGAGTTCAGAAACCGTCACCTGTGCATCCGGGGCGCTATGCAGAAGGGTGGCTTCCAGCGTGAAACCCATACCGAGACCACCCACCAGCAGATGGGCATGTTTACGTCCGCTGATTTTCTTGCAGGCCAATTCAGCCAGAATGTCTTCGGAATTATGCTGACGACTGTTCATCAGTTCACCCGCTTTATCCACGCGAATCGAGAACTCTTCGCCACGCTGGTAAAGGCGCATCGTTGTTCCGTGCTCAGTCGCTGTATCAATCAGCTTGTAGGGGATCATGTCGGCTTCCTTTTTTCAGCTGATATAGCGCAGTATGGATGGGAACTCTGCACTTCACATCAGTAAAATAATATATCTAGTAAATGATGGAGAAAAGATAAATAGATTGTGGTTAAAAAGTTAACTATCTATAGCTAATTATTTTGTTTTGCATAGAAACATGGTTTGGTAAACAGCCAGATTTTTACTTTTATTTAGAGGCATATACTGAACGTAGCTTTCATCGCTCTTATTAAGAGCAAGACCTTTGTCCCACCCTGCAGATGATGAATTCTTTACACCTCCTAGTATATGTCTGTCCAGAAAGGGGGTTCCATTATGCCCATTACATAAGGACCATCCTTTAGGAAGTGCTGTAAGCTCACGAAGCTCCCTCGTGACATTGCCATTTTTATCTCTAACCCGTGGATCCCATGCGATAATTGAGCCAATAGGTAGTCCTTGATTTACGTTAATTGATGCAGGGCCGAATTCCTTTCCGTAGATCATAAAGGTTTTTTCTGATACATATATACGCTCGATAAATATCAAGAGAAAAGCAACTAATACAAAAATAAGTAGCCAGACAGGAATCTTATTGAGAAGGTCTTTCGCTTCCATATTTCACCATCTCCCTTGCCGATACATCCTTAATAGGGGATATGTTTTAGTATAGCTAATCTTTTGAGATGTGTTTTATAGAATCGGTCATTCGGGTGACATAAATCCATAGCTATCATGCATAAGGTTCAGGCTAAGCCGTTCAAGTTGTGGCAACCGGGTATCATGGCTATGGTTGAAACATCGTTGCAGGAGGGTTCATGTTGGAAGCGTTGGGTTTGGAAGTCTGGCATCTGTGGTTACTCGCCGCCTGTCTGATTGCAGTGATCGAGCTGGTGATGGTGGGCTCATATTATCTGTTGGCACTCTCTGCCGGTGCAGCAGTAGTAGGTATCGTCGCTGCTATGACGGATATATCACTGGCAGGGCAATGGCTCGTGTTCGGGCTGGCTACAGCAGTAGCAGCTGTACTGATGCGTTACTTTCGTACGCCGGAAAATGATAAACAGGCTGATGATATTTCATACATGGTTGGCAAACAGGTCACAGTGATTGACAGGGTCGCACCAAGAGGGCGCGTGGATTATAAAAGTGTGGGTTGGGCCGCAGAATCTGATGACGTGTTAGAAGTCGGTGTCACTGCACTGATTACCCGTGTGGATGGCAGTACACTGTACGTAACAAAGGAGAACAGCTGATGGAAATGGTAGTCATTGCGATCGCTTTGATGATCGTCGTAATAGTTTACAAAGGCATTATTGTGATTCGAAACTCTGAGCGCATGGTGATTGAACGACTGGGTAATTATAATCGTACACTCATGCCGGGTATTAATTTCATCGTGCCATTTCTGGACAAACCGCGTGAATTCATCTGGAAAGCTCCGGCTACCGGTGGTGCGCTGGGTCGTCTGCTTGGGGAAACCAGTGATTCAGCCTATTCGAACCTGACCAGTGTGACCCGAATTGATATTCGTGAGACCGTCCTGGATTTCCCGTCCCAGACCGTGATTACGCGTGATAACGTCAGCATTCAGATAAATGCTCTGCTCTATATCGAGGTGACCAATCCGCATGATGCTGTTTACCGCATTGCCAATCTGCCGAACTCGATTGAAAAACTTGGTCAAACCACCCTGCGTAGTCTGGTGGGTGAGATGGAGTTGGATAAAACACTCTCCTCGCGTGAAGATATTAATGCACGATTGCAGATTACGCTTGATCAAGCAGCCGATGATTGGGGAGCCAAGGTTAAACGTGTAGAAGTGCAGGATCTGAATGTGCCTGATGAAGTGCAGGCGGCCATGGAAAAACAGATGCGTGCAGAACGTGATAAACGCGCTTCAATTCTTGAGGCTGAAGGTTCACGACAAGCGGACATCCTGAAAGCTGAAGGCGAGCGCCAGGCTGCGATTCTCGTTGCTGAGGGTAACAGGGAAGCACGCATCCTTGAGGCTGACGGTGAAAAGGAAGCTCTGGCCAAACTGAAAGATGCTTTGGGTGAAGAGGGCTTCAGTCAGTATCTCATCGCTATTCGTTATCTGGATACGCTCAAGACCATTGGAGCAGCAGGAGAGGGCGATAAGACGGTATTCATGCCTGTGGATGCAACAGCCACACTCGGTGCGATAGGTGGTATCAAGGAGCTGTTTGGAGCGAAATAAATACAGGCTTTAAAAGCTCAACGAGGGAATGCGCAGCTACCGCCACGAAGGTGAGGAAGCGTTAATGGGCATTGTTTTGTGATCGTATCATCTATCAATCGGATGTTAGTATGAGTTCAAAATCAATTTATCTGACGAGCTGTTTGATTTTTGAAGGATTATAGCCTTTTACGACCTTGCCTCCAATGAGAAGTAGCGGAACGCCCCTCCCGCCCAGATCAATATATTGTTGATGGGCTTCTTTTGAGCTTTCAATATCATATTCAATGTATTGAACATCAAGTTCTTTCAATAGTGATCGAGCTTTTGCACAGTAACCGCACCATGACGTACTGAACATGATAACCTCAACATTCTCTACTGAGGCATAGTCATCAGCTGGTACATGAAGGTAGCTCTGTATCTCATCCCGCTTTTGATACATGAACAAGAGGGTGATGATGATAACAAAGGTGAATGTTTTCAAAATTCAACCTCAAGCACTGACGCGTCAGGTTTACTACATATCATGAAGGAGCACACTTACCATAAGAGTCTCGATCCATATCAATGATTTCGACCGTAATTACCGACACTTGAATATGTGATGTAGCCAAGCCGGATAAAATCACTTCACTGAGCTGCTTTTTGTTATCTGTATCCCGGCCGGATTTTATCCGCGCCTGAATATGCATATAGGGATCACTCCCACCTGCGTTGGTAAAGCCACGGAAAGGACAGGCCCGCGTTTTAATCTGGTTAGCCTTAAATAAACCACTGTCTGCAATCGATTGATGTATTGCCCGCAAGGCAACATCAACTGATGCGTCATCAATCAACTTTTCTGGATATTCAACAATAATATGTGGCACGGATACTTCCTCTGTTCATTTTTTTTCCTGGCTGTTTTCTGTTTAATTGGGTTTACACATAGCGTCGAAAACCACCAGCGACAAGTAGTAGAGCGAAGCGGTATTTTTTTCGTCCGAGTGAATCTTGCTGTGTTAGAAAGCATTTTATTTACCGGGCTCTCCACTAAAAAATGATTCCATTTTAGAAACAAGACCTTCTTGATATTGCCTCAACCAATAATCTAGGTGAAATCTGTATTTTTTCTCAAACATCAACATATTTGTGTAGGCTTGAACGAGTTCACGCCTTGCATTTTCTATATGTTCTGGCTTTTTACTGAATATTTTTTCGTACCAATCAGAAATAAACTCATCATCAAATTGATACTGACTTCTAATAGTTTTTGTTAAAAAATATGCACACATCTGCTCTTCTGTGAACTTGCTTCTTAATTCTATTTCTACTTTCTCTTCAGTTTCTGTCAGTTTATCAACTATTTTTGGCATTTTCTGTTCCTTTAGCACTATTTATGTTTCTAACAGGGAATTAGTATCCAGAATGTCGGGTTATCGACAAGAGTCAATCAAGATTCAAAGTTCCGTCTTGCGCCACCGCGTTTAATGGTTCAGTTGATATAAGTTTACGAGAAAATGTGCAGCAAACACTGCGGAACTAGCCTCTATCAATTGCCATTATTAGGCATTTTCTATGGCCTGCCTCATTGCTGAAAACAACGTATCTATGGACCTTTTGGTTAATTCATCAGTCAATTTCATACTGTCATCAAACTTGTTATGTGCATAAGGGACATTCATTGAACCTTCAATGACAACGTTAGTATTCATGGCGCTGAGTATGAGAACTAATGGGCTGTAAGACCTCACACCACCCAAACCACTAGTGGACACGCTAGTTACTATAATCGGTTTTAAAATCAATACGTCTGAAGAAACCAGCCAATCTAAAACGTTTTTCAATGCGCCAGGGACACCGTGCGCATACTCTGGGGTACTTATGATTACTCCATCATGTTCCCGCATCATTGATGTTAATGAACGTACAGAGTCAGGGGTGTCTTTGTCATCAATGTCAGGATCGAACGTTGGTATCTCCTTAATCTGGTCATATACTGAGACAAAGGAACCTGTTGGACATTGTTCTTTCATGGCGCGAAGCAATGCTAGATTGTACGAGCCCTTTCTGACGCTTCCCGATAAAGCCAATAAATTCATGTTTCTGCCTTTCCTTTTACCATAATATTACAAATATCTTGCTACCACGACTGATACCTGAGCTTATATAATAAGTAGCGCTATGCTTTATGCGGCATCTAAATTGCGATTGTTGCGAGTGAACATGGTTACCTTGTTATAAGTTTTTTGGTTTATAGCCATAGTAAATTTTTGAATCATTAAGGCCTATATTTTTGATACTATGCGTAACCCCCGCAGGAATTAAAACCTCAATGTCACCGTCCTGAAAAAATGTTTCATTATCAAGAATGAACTCGTATTTTCCGGTTTCCATCGATACCAATTCGTCTTTGTCATCGTGGACAGCCTCTTTTACCCCGTCTCCTGATTTGATGATGCCAACACCAAATGAAAACCCACGAGCTATCCAATCTTTCTCTATTTCAACAGTATTCACGATGACTCCTTTTTTGTGACTATCTAAGACGATGACGCTTATCAGAGAGTAGTGCACATTTGAGATGTCCGCAAATATTGCGTTGAAGATGCTGACTTCTGTGTAGTGGTGGTTTTGTGGTACTTTTCCCGTATGAAAAAAGAGCAACGCAAGCGCATTATCGACCGCCATCGTGATAGCCTGACACGGCATGGCCATCATCCGAATGCACTATACTGGAGCAGTCGTGAGATTCAGGAGATCCGTTTCAGGATATTGGCGGATATCGGTATTAAACATGGTGATACTGTGCTGGATGTCGGCTGCGGCTTTGGTGATTTCAAATGCTGGTTTGAAGGCGAGGTCAGGCAGATACGCTATACCGGCATAGATATATCTCCCGATCTGATCCGGGTGGCAAAAGAGCAGCATCCGGATGCTACAATGCTCAGTGGTGAATTACATGATTTTGACCTTGAGGAGGCCTCGTTTGATTGGGTGATCCTATCCGGTGCCATGAATGAACAGTTGTTTGATGACGGGGCTTATGCGCGCAAGCAGATTACCCTGATGAATGCTTTAAGCCGAAAGGGGCTTGCCTTTAATATGCTTGATGCACGACACCTCAAGGCACATGACCTGCAGAGTGTTGACCCGTTTGAAATGCTCAAGTTCTGCAGGACACTCTGCCCGGATGCACAATTGTATGATGATTATCTGAAAAATGATTTCACCATCTACATGTATCGCTGAGCGTCGCTCAACCCTCTTCAATAAAAGAGAAGGTATGACCAACAGCATCTTTGCAGCAAATCAGTGATGCAAAGCCGGGGATGGTCAGTTTCTCACGTACGATGCTGCCACCACCTTCAAGAAACTGTTCGGCAATCTCATCCACAGATGCCACTTCATTGAGTTTGCCCTGACTGCTGATATGGACGGTGTAACATTCAAAAGGGGCATCAACCTTTTCAATGTCCCAGTCGCTACGGGACTGCTCGCGTTCAAGGCGATGCGTAGGTTGGTACTGATAGTTTAGTTCGGATACTTTCACTCTTAACATAGTCAGACCTCACTTTCGATATTCTGATCAGTTCAAGCTCTTCTCCATTATTATAACTATCGCAGGATAGCAGCTGCAGATTAGCGGATACCGATTTTCCGGAGCGCAACATCAGCCACTAGTGCCTTCTATATATTATAGGTAATAATATAGAGACATGCATAATTTAAAGACAGAAGTCGGCCGTTTATCCTGCCAAAACCCAGACTTTTATATCTGCCGGGACGGGACTTGATAACACCTTCTGGCTAGTGACTTGCATTGATGAACCCACCCTGCAAGATGCTTCCACTGTTTATCAAACAGGGTTGTTTGAAGTGTCATGGTTCACAGGCTTACCGGATAGGTAACCTCAGGGGAGCTTATAATTCGAGAGTATGCCCATGAGATTTAAGCCAGAGCTTGGCATCTTTGAAATCAGGCATGACAGATTCCACTAACTGCCAGTAGGCTTTGGAGTGGTTGTGGTGAATCAGATGGCAGAGCTCGTGCACCACGACATAATCAATCACCCGCGCAGGTGCCATAATCAACCGCCAGTTAAAATAGACCCTGCCGTCGATATGACAGCTTCCCCAGCGACTTTTATAGGCTTTGACACCAACAGATTGTGGTTTCTTTCCGATCAGCCCTGCAAGGGTGTTGCAGCGGTCTGTGAAGTGGGTCTCAGCCTGTGCTCGATACCATCGGCTAAGTTGTCTGGCTGTATTTTCCGGTTGCGGGTTTGAATGGGAGACCAGTAGTGTGTTATTTTCGACCTGTACTGATCGTTTTCCGTTTCTCAGTTGCAGGCTGTATGCCTCTCCAAGCAGGTGAAACTGTTCACCTGTAAGGAATGATTTTGCTTGATGTGCGGGGCGATTTTCCCGTTCAGAGAGCTTTTTTTGAATCCATTGCTGTTTACTTTTAACAAAATGATCGATCAGGGAAACGGAAATACGGGACGGAGCAAGGACTTCGACACTGCTATCGGCTCTGATGACTATGGCTGCCGTTTTTCTGCGTGGCCTGCGAATGATACGGTATGCAATGTCCGACATGGAGTGTTCAAACATCCGGGTTCTGTTGGTCTTCCGGTTTGATCGAATAATGTTTGTCACAGTACTGACAGCTGGCGGTGATGTTGCCATTCTCATCAGCGAGTTCTGCAAGCTGATCGGCAGGGATAGAGGCGAGAGCTGCAGCCATCTTTTCAGTGCTGCATCTGCACTGATACCCATATTGATCCGTACCGACTATTTTGCACCGGAGTCCATCAAAATGTGATAACAGTGATGCATGGGACTCCGATTCCAGTGCTGAATCAGGAATTTTTGCCATGGCCTCTACGGCCTTGAACCAGTGTTCCTCATCGCAACCGGGCATCGCCTCGATCATGATGGCGCAATCACCATGCAGAATAATGTCGGCCCTGATCTGTACCGACTGGTGCAGGTAGTGAATCAGATGATCGGCGAGAAAATCAGAGTTGTGTTCTATGGTCGAGATATATGGTTGGCCCACACCGAGATCCCTTACGGTTGCCAGGCGGACAGGGCTACCCATCCAGCTGCCCAGATGCCCATCTTGCTGATAACGCAGCAACGGTTCTTCTTCCTGCCAGTTGAGTAAACCGCGCACAGCACCGGGACTGGCCTCTGCCAGCATCCGTTTAATCGGAGCCGGGGCGGTTGCATCCAGTTGTAGCACCTGACGCATGCCGCCTTTGCTGATACTGAGCAGCAGAATAGAGGCGAGTAGAGTCTGTCCGAGTAGTTCTGCTGCAGGGCCATTCAGTCCGTGCATACGTGATGCCTCGGCGAAAATATGGGTGCCGCGTATGATGACACCGCGGGTATGTGCCTCGGGTAATAAAAAACGGGTCAGGGGATCGCTGTTGTGTGATCTCTCGCTCATATGTTCTGTTCCAGCCATGCCTGCACCTGAATCAGGGAGTCGAAACAGTGGCTTGCGCCTGCTTCGGTTAACTCTTCTGCTGAAAACCCATCGCAAATCCCAATCGGGGTACTACCTGCACGGGTGCCTGCTTTCATATCAGCTACGCCATCACCGACCATGACTGTATCAGAGGTATCAATGTGGAGCTTCTCACAGGCAAGCAGCACAGGAGTTGGATCTGGTTTTTCCGGACGTCCCGGTATTTTTCCGATAATGGAATCGATATATTGTGTCCAGCCAAGTACATCCAGCTGTGCCTCGGCACGAGACTGGGATTTACTTGTGACAATGGCGCATGGAATAGCCTGTTCTTTCAGCCAGAGAAACAGAGCTTCAGCACCGGGCAGGGGCTCGATGCTTGTCAGGTAGTCTTCGTCATGGATTTCAAGAAAGCGGATGCCTGCTTCCTCACGCTTGTCACCAAAGAGTGAAATCATGCTGCAGTCGCCACGACCGGTATGTCGTTTGACCTCCTGTGCAGTCATTTGAGGTAGGCCATATTCCACAAAGGTCTGGTTCAGGGCTCGGATAATAGGTGGGAATGCATCGACAATAGTGCCATCCATATCCAGTAATACTGCTTTGACAGGTTTCATTGTTTCATCGCCTCAAATGTTTCCAGCATGAGTTTTCGTAATGTTTCAGCTACCGGACCCGGCAGGCCATTGCCAATGGCTTCTCCATTAATGTGACAGACGGGCAAAACAGCATTGGTGGTGCTGCTCATCATGCACTCTGTTAAACCGGCCTCAGTGAGCTTCCACGGGCGCTCTTCAACCACAATACCATGCTGGCGGGCAAGAGAGAGAGCCATATCACGGGTAATACCGCCAAGTACCTGATGATCCAGGGGGTGGGTGACCAGTACACCGTCGATGACAGCAAAACAGTTGGTCGCGCAGCCTTCAAGCAGATGTCCATCTTCATCCAGCCAGAATCCTTCATCCACACCACAGCGCGCGGCTTCCTGTTTGCCGATGACACTGGCCAGCAGTGCAATGGATTTAATCTCGCATCGTTTCCAGCGGATATCGGCCATGGTGATCGCTGTCGCGCCATGAGCCAGTTTTTCAGCTGATGGCGAGGGAAGATCACGCACGGTGATCACCAGCGTAGGGCTTAATTGTCCCTGAATCAGGTGGGAGCGGGGCGCTACACCGCGGGTGACCTGAATATACACCATAGCATGCTCAAAGGGATTACGTTTGTAAGCCTCTTCAACCAGCAGTGCAAGTTCATCCACTGTTTTGGGCAAGGGGATCGAGATTGCCTCACAGGAGCGGTTCAGTCTTTCCAGATGTGCTGTCAGATCAAGAAACTGACCACCAAAACAGGCAATAACCTCATACACGCCATCGGCAAACTGGAATCCGCGATCTTCAATATGAATAGTGGCCTGTTCAAGTGGAAGAAAGTGACCATTTACCCAGGCAGTGAGTGACACTTATTTGTTACCTGTATCGGCTTCCTCACCACTGTCTTCACGCCACCATAGACGCAGCCCATCCCACTGACGGCTGACCCATGAGGCACGTTCAACATCTCTTGCTGCAATCATGGCAACAGATTGCAATATTTCCTTGTTTTCACCATCACCGAAAACGGCATCAATAGAGCCCAGCTTCTGGTCTTTCGTAACAGGTGCTTTCAATGGTGCTTCATAACGCAGTCGGAAGGAGAGAGAGGATTCATTGCCCTTGGGTACGGTAACCCAGATCGGTGTGGCTGGCTTCAACCATACATGGCCTTCAGTACCTTCAAAAATCTCTACCTGACGGCGAATTTCACGTTCAGAGGGTCGCTGGGTCACAAAGTTACGGAAGGCATATTTCAGAAGTGTCTTGGTCTGCTGTGCACGGGCACGGTCAGATTCGGTTCCGAAAACGGCAGAGACAAAACGGGTTGAATTTTTCTCGGCAGAACCAACGAGACAATAGCCAGCCTCTTCGGTGTGGCCTGTTTTAATACCATCGGCTTCCGGGTAACTCCAAAGGATGCGGTTACGGTTAGGCTGGGTACGACCTTCATAGGTGTAATCCTTTTCACCGAACAATTTGTACATCTCCGGATGATCACGCCAGAGCGCTGCTCCGAGTTTTGCCATATCCATGGCTGAACTATGGTGTCCCTCTTTCGGGAAGCCGGTTGCATTAAGGAACTGGGAGTTCTGCAATCCTAATTCTCGGGCCTTGGTGGTCATGCGATCAGCAAAACTCTCTTCTGAACCGTCCAGATGTTCAGCCAGTGCAATACATGCATCATTGCCGGAAAGGGTGGCAATACCGTGCAGAATCTCTTCAACAGTAGGTTTCAGGCGCGGTTCCAGAAACATTGTGCTGCCGCCAATCTTCCATGCCTTTTTACTGACAGGGATGCGTGTATTGAGATCAAGCCTGCCAAGTTTGATATCCTCAAATGCCAGATAGAGGGTCATCATTTTTGTCAGGCTTGCAGGTGGCAGAGGTTGGTCAGCATTATGCTGTGCAATCACCTGACCTGAGCGCGCATCAATGATTGCCCATGATTTGGAATTGATACTTGGTGGTTTTGGCCATGAAACAGCCTGTGCCTGCACGGGCAAGGCGAAGCTGACGATCAGCATCGTCAGTAGGGCCAGTAGTCCCATAGTGTGCGATTGTTTTGTGTTTACCATTGCCAATCCTCCTCAGGCAGAGCATCCCATTGAATGTCTTCCGGTAATGCCGGCCTGATGATTTCTAATTTTTGCGCGTGCAACATTAATCGTGAGTGGGGTTTTCCGCCATAGCGTATGTCCCCGAGAATGGGACACCCTAATGCGCTTAGATGTACACGCAATTGGTGGGTTCTGCCTGTATGCAAAGTCAGGCGCAGCAGGGCACGGTTGCCCTTGCGCTCCAATACTTCTGCTTCCGTTCTGCAGGAGCGCCCATGCTCATTCACATGGTAACGGCCCAGTTTGTCACGTACCTGACCAATGGCCAGCTTGATCTCCTGGGTTTGCCATTCAGGTGCAGGTTCAACTACAGCCAGATAGGACTTGAGTGTGCAACTCTTCCAGTTGGCTTGCAGCTGCTGTAGCAGGGCAGGATCAGAGGAAAATAGCATGAGACCAGAGGTGCCGCGATCAAGCCTGTGAACAGGGCGCAGCGTACTGGCCGTTACTGGAGGCAGTTGCAGATGTTTGGCCAATTCATCAGGCAGTGTGCCGCGACTGCGATGTAGCGCTTCCTGGGAGTACTGACCGACACGTTTATGCACGAGATAGAGTGGAGGTCGCTGCCAGACCAGCTGCTTCGCGTCGAATGGATTCAGTTTTTCTTTCTCCAGCAATACGATGCGAAGTTTGTCGCCATTACTTAGTTTGCGACCGGCTGTACGACAGCGTTTCTGGTTAATATAGACGCCACCTTCATCAATTGCCCTGCGCAAACGTCTGCGTGAAAGGTCAAACAGTTGGGCAAGCCCCTGATCCAGTCTCTGTCCATGTTGTGCCTGGCCTGCGATGTTACGCAGGTCCTGGAAATCGGATGCCGTACTCATGAAAACTCCTGCAATGCGTTCAGCACATCTTCATGTGTGTTACAGATTTGAATAGATCTGAAAGCAGTGTCAGCAGAGAGTACCAATTGCTCGGAGAGTATTGTAATCACAGGCTCCCACATATCTCCGTAGAGTAGCAAAGGACGCGGCTCCAGTACCTTTATGGCAAGCAGATCCCAGGTCATGGCCAACTCTGCCAGTGTGCCGAGTCCACCGGGCAAGACCAGCCATGCATCTGCCTCCTCAATCAATATGCCCATACGATCAAAGAAACTATGCGCACGCTGCTCTTCATTGAGTGTGTTGCCGGGAGGGGTAGGGAAACGCTCCAGCGTGATGCCACGCATATGACCATTACCGGCATAAATACCTTGAGAAAATGCAGCCATCACACCCTGATGACCACCACTCATACCGTCCCAGCCGGACAGACCTATTTTTTTTGAGAGTTCGAATACATCTTTGTAAACTGCCGCCTCTTCTCCGATACGTGAAGAGCCGAATGCTGTCAGGCGCGGGCGTGGATTGCTCATCATTCAATCACCACAATAGCTTTGTTGTAACCGCTATTTTGCAATGAGATCATGGTTTTTTCGATTTCATGCATGTGACTGAAGGGGCCGATACGTACCCGGTAAAAGGTCTGCGTAGCGATCTGTTTGGCATGCAGGGCAGTATTCGGATATTGCTGTAGCATCTGATCGCGCAGCTGATTTGCATTCTCCTGCGAGCTGAATGCACCCAGCTGCACAAAGATATTACCTGCTGCAGTTTGTTGCTTAAGCGGTGTTATGTGTACCGGCACAGCGTTAGCAGCTTGAGTTGCCGGTGAAGCAGCAGCCTGCAACAGAGGTTTCTGATCCAGAGTCTGTACCCGTACCCGGGCTGTACCCTGATTGAGATAACCGAGCTCTTTAGCAGCAGCCTGTGAGAGATCAATCAGACGATCTTTCACAAAAGGCCCACGGTCATTCACACGTACGATGACCGTACGATCATTTTCAAGATTGGTCACGCGTACCAGTGTCGGCATAGGCAAGGTTTTATGAGCTGCGGAGAGTGTATGCATATCATAACTCTCGCCATTGGCAGTGTTTTTGCCATGGAAGTCAGCCCCGTACCATGAAGCGACTCCGCTCTCATCATAAGAAGAAACACTCTGCATGGGCGTGTATTTACGACCGGCCACCTGATAGGGGTTTCCTGTTTTATAATAACCACCGGCACCGTCAGGCAGTTTAGGACCATCGGATGAACCTGTCGCCGGAGTTACCGGATGAGGGGTGGTTATTTTGGTGCTACAGGCCGTGAACAGGGTGGCTGACAGCAGTATTGTCAGCGTGGCTTTAATTAATCGACAGCGAATTTTTCATTCTCCCACATGGCAGCGATTTCAGTAACAGCCATGGCGTAATTAAAGGATGGATTGTAGCGCATGATGACTTTGAAGTTGTAATGCACCAGTGCCAGTTGTTTTCCTTTTTTTGTTTTCATTTCAATAATGCTTACCTTGTCATTGTTCAGCCACGGCAGAGGAATATTATTGAAGGTTTTTGGCATCTCCTTGCGCAGTTCAGCCAGTGTGGACCACTCTTTTAATTTGCCGGAGGAGACATGTTTTTTCCATTTTGTAGTTAATGTCGTGCCAACAGGCAGCCAGTGTGCAGAAGGTCTGCCATGCTGCCAGCCATGTTTCTGGAAGTAGTTGGCAACACTGCCGATAATATCCTGTTTGGAGTTGAATACGTCACGCACACCGTCTCCATCTTCATCAACGGCGTAATCACGGAATGAGGTAGGAATAAACTGGATGGAACCGAAGGCTCCGGCATAAGAGCCTTTAAGTTCACTAAGTACCAGCTTGTCCTGACGACTGATTTGGATGATTGCGCCTAGCTGCTGGCGGAAAAACTTGGCCCTGCGGGGAAATCCGGTTGAGAGGGTGTAGAGGGAGTCAAGGATAGGCCTTTTACCATGTGCTTCACCAAAACGTGTCTCGATACCGAGGATTGCAGATATGATGGCAGTATCCACCTGATACTTCTGCTCAGCAGCATGAAAGATCGCCTGATAATCAGCGCGGAACTTCTCGCCCTTGTCATGCATGCTCTGTTTAATGAACAGAGGCCTGTATTTCACATATGGCTGAGATTCCCATTGTGTAGTCATACGTTTGATAATCTTTGGCTCGAACCGGGCTTGCTTCATAATGGTGGTGAGTTCACTGGCAGGAAGGCCAGTTTCTTTCACCAGCAGTGTTACAAGCTCTGCACGGCTGACGTACTGTGTTCCGTCAGGTTTCTGTTTTGTTGCCTGCGCTGGAGTGGCCAGAATAAGCAGGCACAAGAAGCTGAAGAATATGCGGGCGGGAATATTTGAATGCATCATGCACGCATGGTAGCGCAGTGAAAGAGAGACAGATAGTGTGGAAAACAGAAGCTACGCTGCATTTCAGGTGGGATAGCTTGTAATCAAAAGGACTTTTGATTCCCTGTTAGCAGTTTGCTCCAGCTAACAACCAAAACCGGAGTGAACGGAAGGGCTGTGGCATATCCAAGAGTTACATTTACTTGCCGGATCGCTTGTTACAACTTCTCCCAAAAGAAAGCGGACCAAAGACAATCCTATCGCGCAACGGGAGAGCTGCTGACCTGCAATCCTCTAGCGCGAAGCGGGAGCACCATTGCCATACAATCCTCTATCGTGCAGCGGGAGTGCCGCTGCTTGCTTCCCGTTAGCAGTCTGCCGAGACAAATGAATAAATACGGAGAGAACGGCAGGGCCGTGCCCGGATTTATTCATGCAGGATTGGGTACCCGTAGGGCAGGGCTGGTTTGGGGTGCCCTTCTTGCGTTCTTTCTTGGGCACGCAAGAAAGGACAAAAAAACATCATATTTGAAGGTATCTTTGATAAAACCATCAGCCTTTTCGCGACGAAATCCGTTATTGTATCAATTACTCTAACGCATCCTCATCGGCTGCATAACCGAAGAAATAGGCATCATCAGCCAGTGATTCAGCCAGTTTGGAGCGACGCTCTCGATCAGCTGCGAGCACACCTGCAATATCGCTGCTCGGCATAAAAGGAAACCAGCGGGACAGTCTGTTATGAACCGGTTTTGCACTGGCCCTGATATGCAGCCAGGCGGCTTGTGATTCAAAGGGTAAATAACTGTTTGATTCGGTAATGTGGAAGTAACTAAGCCCTGATTCGAGGTTCAGTCTGTCAATGAAATGATCTGCATCGATACGGGAATATGCCGGCAGCTCAAAGGCCTCCATGCGCCAGTAGCGGCTGCTATTGTCAGGCAGTTCCTCTTTGTTATAGCGAATGACTTTGCCCGTTTGGCCTGGTCTGGAGGTGAAGCCAAGAGGGGTGAAATATAACAGGCCCTGAAGCAGGGGCTGATCTTTGCTCTCAGTTGCTTGTTGGGCGACAGGTTCATCCGAGCATGCTGACAGCCAGAACAGACTACAGAGCAGAGTAAGTAGTAGAGGCCTGTTCACCGAAGATGGGTTTGTTGTTGCTTTGAATAGGGTCTAAAAGACAAATTCGCGTTTTTCAGCAATGCCTTCCATATCCTGTAGCAGGGTTTCAAACAGGCTGGTTTCCATCCAGGTCTGGCCAACTTTTTGCAGGTGCAACATGGAAACGACCGGGTTGGAGCCGATGAAAGCGATGATCTGACCACCGTCGTTCAGTCGTCCCTTGATATGTGACGGAATCTCTTTGGTGGCAGCAGAGAGTATGATGACATCAAATGGTTTTTGTAATTCAGCGATCTGAGAGAGGGCATTGTCATCCATAGCATTGACCTGGACTACGCTGGCATTGGTGACACCGTGGTTGCCAATGTTGTCACGGGCGTTGTCCGCCAGTTCCGCGTGAATTTCACAACTGACAACGTCGGCAGCTTGCATTGCAATCATGGTGGTTAAGAAACCCGTGCCGGTTCCGATCTCCAGTACACGTTCAGTGCCATCGAGCATCAGTGCCTGCAGGATCAGGGCTTCCTGTAGAGGACTTAACATCTCCTGATTGCAAGGCAGCGGTACATGGCCTTCCATATAAGCCAGGCTTTTTACATGCTCAGGTACGAAGTTTTCTCTGGGCATGGATTCGATGAGATCAAGCACAATGGGATCCAGAACTTTGCAGCAACGAATCTGATACTCGACCATATTACGGCGTGCAAATTGAAAATCAGTGGCTGTCATAGAAAAGCTCCCCTTAAAACCCTATTCTGAAGGCCCAGCAATATGCAGTAGATACAAAAAAATGGCAAGTGGTGCCAGTACCGGGTTATGTTGATTAGCAGGCTCTGATCCTATCAGAGTATTCCTACTGTTTAATTTTGAAATGGTAATCGCGCAGAACTTTTTTACCACCGCCCAGTGATCCTGTATCTGCTACGGTTTTACCGTCCACCTTCACACGTAATGACGGTGCATTGCCACAGTTAATCCATAGTGAATCAACCGATTTCCTGATACTTGAATACTGACCCTGTTGCAGCAGTACTTCCTTTAATAAAGAGCCTCTGCCTGTGCCTGATTCATTGGGTGCAAAGACCTGAATCCATACCGCACCTGTGACAGCTTCAAATTTATAGACGTGCCTGATGGCAACCTTTTTGGCATTTGCTGCTGGCTCACTTGTGGCCGTGTTTGCTGCTTCAAGGTCCACGATAGGTTTGTGCGTTACAGAGGCAGGAGTGACTTCTGGCTCTGTTTCGACTTGTGGTGTTTCCATTCCGGTTTCATCCGGGTTAAGGCTGGCGAGATTCAGCTCTTCTTCACTGTTCAGGGTATCTACAGGGTTCTGTTGATGGTCATCCTGATTATTTATGACATTGAATAGCATAAGGAGAATGATAAACATGCCGCCGGCAAGCCATGCCCATTTTTTTGAGGGGGCCACAGGCGGGTCGGGGAAGGTGAGCGGTTTACCCAGTGTGTACTGCTCGTTTTTTAGCTGTTTTATATCATCGCTTAAATCCAGCTGCAGGTACTGGCAATACTGGCGTAAAAATCCCAGCGCATAAATTTCATCTGGTAGCAGATCCCAGTTACCTTGTTCCAGTGCCTCCAGATGACTTTTACTCAGTTTTAGTTTCTGTACAGCCTGATCGATTTTTTCACCGCGCGCTTCTCTGGCTGCGATCAATTTGGCGGCGATGCTGTTGAGTTGTTCCTGGCGTGGGATGACTTCGCCATGTTGATGGGAGGCCAGTTCCTGCATGTCCTCTCTTGTATGACCCTCGGCGGTGCTGTGCTGTTTCTGATCAGATTTTTGCATAATTATTCCAACTGTCCGATTTTATCCATGGCCCAGGCTTTATCCATGCTGGAGTTACTGCGATCACTGAATTGACGTAGATGCTGACGGGCTTCGGATGATTTGTTTTGTTTGATGAGCACATCGACCAATGCACTTACTGTGGCACGGTTACCCGGCTGTTTACGCAGCAGTATCTTGTAGAGCGTTGCTGCCTCATGTAGTCTGTTTTGTACAAAGTATGCGTTGGCAAGTTTACTCTCGGGCAACGTGCTGTTCGGGTTGAACAGCTGCGCCTGATGATAGGCCTGAATAGCCTGATTGTATTTTTCCTGGCCAAGCAGGGCATCACCCAGATTGATAAATGCCAGGTCCTGATTCGGATAGCGCGGGTCATCCAGTGATTTTTTTGCCATAGTTTCGGCTTCATCAAAACGCTGCATTTTATTCAACAGATTGGCATAGTTATTCTGTGTGGCTGCACGACCACCATGTTTCAGCGCCTGTTGATAAAACGTTTCTGATTTTTTCATGTCACCGCGCAGCAGCCATGCATAAGCCAGAGCATCGAGAACCAGTGGCTGGTTTGGCATGATCTCATTGGACCTGATCAGTTCATCGAAGGCCTTGGGTAACATGCCTTCCTTACCCAGTGCGTCAATGCCCAGCTGGTAATGAATGTGGGCCAGTTTTTCCTGTTTGTCCTCTTCATGCTGCGTATTCGATACGCAGCCTGAAAATAGCAGCATCGCAGTCAGGGAAAAACTCAAATATCTGGAGACGGTGATCTTCACAGGAAGCGTTCCACCAGTGCATGGATAGGGCGAATCGCTGCATCATCCTGTGCTTTAAGATCGGCAAAAATGCCGTGTTTGAGGGCATCATTGCAGTTGCAGACACAGGGCAGATGATCAGCGTGACCGGTGAAGAATGTCTGTAGCATTTTATGCGATTTGGCGACGTTGGCATGCATGACAGCAATAATGAAATCGACGGAGACATCCTCTTCATCCTCATGCCAACAATCGTAATCGGTACACATGGCGACCGTGGAGTAACAGATCTCAGCTTCACGGGCGAGCTTGGCTTCAGGCATATTGGTCATGCCGATCACGTCCATGCCCCAACTGCGATAGAGCTCGGATTCAGCGCGCGAGGAGAATTGCGGCCCCTGCATGACGATATAGTTGCCGCCGTCGTGGGTATCAATGCCTGCATCACGGCAGGCAGCGAGTAGTGAGCCACGCAGGCAAGGGCAGACAGGATCGGCGACCGATACATGCGCGACAACAGGCCCGTCAAAGAAGGTACTTTCACGTCCCTTGGTGTGATCGACAAACTGATCGACCAGCACAAAATCGCCGGGGCGAATATCCTTGCGCAGGGAGCCCACGGCTGAAACAGAAATGATGCGATTGACTCCGGCCAGTTTCATCGCATAGATGTTGGCGCGGTAATTAATGTTATGCGGAGGGATAGCGTGTGCGCTGCCGTGACGTGGCAAAAATACCACTTCATGGTCGCCGATACGAGTCAGTACCAGTTCATCGGACGGTTTACCCCATGGGGTGTCGATGTCCAGTTTTTCGATGACTTCAATACCGGGGATTTCATACAGGCCACTGCCGCCGATAATTCCTGTCCGTCCCTGCATTGTTAACCCCTATAGGTTGGTGTCGGCCTTGAGTTGCCCGCAAGCCGCCATGATATCATCTCCACGAGAGCGCCTTACCGTGGCACGAATACCTTTAGAAATCAAGTGTTGCGCGAATTTTCTCATGTTATCCTTTGATGTCCCCTGATAGGGGCTGCCCGGATATGGGTTGAACTGAATCAGGTTGACCCGCTCACGTTCAGGATTCGTAAATCGGATCAGTGCTTCAAGATCTTCAGCTCTGTCATTCACACCGGCAAGCAGTACATATTCCAGCGTGATATGGCGCTGTTTGCTCAGCGCGTAGTGATTAAGGCATGCACGTAATTCTTTCAAAGGGTATTTACGATTGATCGGTACCAGCACATCGCGCAACTCATCAATAGCTGAATGCAGGGAGATGGCGAGATTCACCGGCTGCTCTTCACCGAGGCGTTTAATCTGCGGCACAAGACCAGAGGTGGAGACGGTGATGCGGCGGCGCGAGATGTTCAGCCCGTCCTCATGCATGAACAGGGCTATGCTCTGATGCACAGTCTCTTCGTTGGCCATGGGCTCACCCATGCCCATGTACACAATATGTGTGACATCGGAATGCAGTTCTTCAGCCAGTGGTTCGTTGCGGAGGTCAGCCTTGATAGCCAGTACCTGTGCGAGAATCTCGCCTGCACTGAGATTGGCCTCAAACTTCTGTGTGCCTGTATGGCAGAACGGGCAATCCAGTACACAACCCACCTGGGATGAGACACAGACCGTGCCGCGCTTCTCTTCGGGGATAAATACAGACTCAACCATCTTGCCTGCGAAACGTCCGCGTTTTAGCCCAAATACATATTTGCGGGTGCCATCAGTTGAACATTCGCGACGGATCAGGGTCAACGGTTCACACAATACCAGCTCTTTAAGATTTTGGCGCAGATAATCTGAGATGTTTTTCATCTCGTCAGGGTTTAACACACCCTTGTTGCACCAGTCGAAAATCTGCTTGGCACGAAACTTCGGCTGCTTCCACTCAGCCATCAATGCCTGCAGATCGAGCAGTGTCATCTCCGGCAGTTGCGGCTTGTCCTGTTCGGTCATGGGTGAGGGTGTTGTAGCTGAAGTTTCTGACATGCGCGCATTGTGACAGAGCAGGGGAAGCAGTGATAGTGAGCGCTTCGCTCTCTGCAATTCCTCCTTCGGGCGGTCACATTCGCAACCGTGCAAAGCCGAGTTTATATGAAAATGAACCTATCGCGCGGCGGGGCAGCACCGCTTGCTTGTCCCCCATTTGGGGGACAGCAGAGTTTATATTTCCTGCTATGATTGGTAGTCGGTGTGGGGATGAACATTTGAGGAACCATTTAGGCACTTTAAAGTCATTAGAGCCGTTGAAAGTATCCATCCTCACTAAAGAAAAGTACCCCATTGGTTTTGTGCATACCGATAAGATGGAGAAGAAAGATTAATGGCAGCAGGGATGAAAAAAAATGCGCGAATCACAACCTGACTCTAAAAGCCTGACAAGAGTTGTCTCCAGAACGGTTTTATTTCAGATCACACTCCTGATGTCTGTTGTACTATCAGGCTGTGTTACAGGATTGATAAGTGACAAATTAAGGAAGCAGGCCGCAATGAAGGTCGAACTTCCAATTCATGGTGTGTTCCTATGGCTCGATAGTCGATTGAACATTCATGACATGAAAAGCGGTGAAACTGTCAGTAAAAATTTAACGAAGGGGATTAACTCCCTGACTAAGATTGATGACACGCATTTGGTTTATTCTTTGGGGGTCGATGATTCACCCGGAGCGATGTTTGAGCTGGATCTCACTACGATGCAAAGCCGATTCATTCGGTTTGGAAGTTTCCCGCTGTTTTTGCCAGAGAAACGCAAATTACTATTTTATGACAAGGGTGATGATGGAAAGAAAAGGCTTTCAATCATCGATTATAATCACCCTGAAGGCAAAGCAAGGGCGATATGGGAAGGGAGACCATATTTATGCAGGAACTCTTTTTGTTTTTTAAGGCCGCCGATTCAAGTGGGTGTGAATAAAGTACTTGTGACCAGTGATAAAACAGATTACCAGGGAAATAATTTTGGCTTGTATCTTCTTGATGTCGATGACGGCAGTGCTGAACCTGTTGATGCGCTGTGGGATTGTGAGATGCAGCTGTGGATGAAGGACAGGCAGCAGCTTATTTGCGGAACACGCAGGTCGGGTAGTGCTTATGCAGTTATTGCCAGTAGCCAGTACTGGTACTATTTGAGTGCGCTGGATGGGACGGCGAAAGAGAAATGGTCCGATGTATTTGGTAATATGGAGGCAACGATTAACTTTTCCGATATGCCTGTTCAATATATAGCGGAATTGAATGTGCTCGTGATCGCCAGGGATGAAGGTATGGTTGATAAAGGGTTATATGCATTCGATTTGAATAGCCGCAAAGAGAGACGACTGGGTGGTGGTTCATCTGCCGGTTACGGCGCATTATGGTTTGATATACCTGCCGATAAAGTTGGAGATATCAATCAATTCAGTGGGGTCAGGAACGATTGATTGATTTGATTCACGATGAAAATGGCGTAAGCGGAGAGTTTGTATGATACGAACAGTAAGAATATTGAGTGTTGCCCTTATATTTGTACTGTCGGGCTGTGGCAGCACGGCTCGGGTTGAGATACCGGTGGAAAGCGCTGCTCAAAAGAAAATTTACGGTATGAAACTGGAAGTTCAGTTAGTCACTGCCAAACAAGGCGTGCAAATTCCAGATCACGTACTTAATGTGGTGAAAGGGCATTTGCAGGCTGAGTTGAATAAGAGGGGCATGCTTGAGCAGGATGGCCGGCATGCGAATCATCTGGATGTTCAAATATATTACTATCGTTTGCGCTCGGATTCATCCCGTTTTTTGTTGGGAGCATTTGCGGGTAAGGATGGGATAAACGGGACGGTGGTTGTGTCCGAGGCAGGAAGCCATCTTGAATTAATGACGCTTGAGGCGACCAGTTATAACGTAACGGTACTTGGAGATGAGAACATGATTGCCCGATTATTTGCGGAAGAAGTAGCTAGGCAACTGGAAATGCGATTCAGGGGTAATCAGTCATAGTAAGTAATGTGTGAAAACCGATTCAAGACAACATTGTTAGCGACGCGATCCGAGATAAATAAATGCGCGATGCAAGACATTGTATCTGCCCCCGAACTCCATCACCGGATTGAGGAGTCATCAGCAGATGGACATGGTTGCTCATCAACACATAGGCATGAAGATCACAGCCAAAGCGTTTACAGGCTAACTCAAGCTTTTCCAGATAAAAGAGATAATCATCTTCCGATGCAAAGATCATTTCGCGATTATTACCGCGCTGAATCACATGATGAGGCTGACCGAGCAATACAATTCGAGGCTGACGACTCATGCGATGACCTCCACATTCATCAAAGTATGACTGCTATAACATCGAATCACCTCAAATCAATCGACTCTGCCCCCTTTTCCCTCTTGGACCGACCCGGTATTACACTTTTTTGAACAAGTATATATTTGTTATGCAGAACATAATCGCAATTAACATTGAAACATAAAATCCTTCAGGCACCCATAAAATCGAACCCACATACAACACTCCTATAGGGGTGAATGGAGCAAAAAACATTCCACCCCATGGTATACAAAGAGCTAAGCCTAACAGTGTAAATAATAAACAATATAACTTGAGTAGTATATTTGGAATACTGTTACCTTTTTGAAGCCTAAAGAGCACGACTGTATAAAAAGAAAATAGAATGAAGTCAGGTAACAATCTTACAATATATTCTTGACTGCTTTTTACATCAAAAACACCAAATGCATTACGAAAATCTTCAGATGCAACAAAGCAGGCAACATCTGCTATTACCAAATAAATAAAAATTATAAATGTATTCTTAAATATATTTGAATTCATAATATTTCAACCATCAATAGAGACTTGGGTCTGCATCTGGAAGGTCAGGCCCAGATGGGACAAATGGATTCTCTGGATTAGCCTTGCACCCTTCCCAACATGAAAGGTGGTCATCTATATTATCAGATCGGATAATCTGGTTATTTTCACTACGTGTTTGAGGATTGTCCATTCTATCCTTGTGTTTCTCTTGGAGACATTGGCGCGCACATTCAGACCAGTTTCCTGCCGTTTCATCGTCACCCTACCAAGCATCATCTTTGTTATTGTCAGGAAAACGAGGGCATGTATCAATGATCGTCACGTTCTGAGTCGCCGTTGCACTGTTTCCAGCATCATCGGAAGCACTGTAGGTCACAACGGTTGTACCTATCGGATAGGAGGCTGGAGCATCATTGCTCTGCGTTACGGTTGCATTATTGATAACATTATCAACGGCTGTAGCGACACCAATATCCACTACGGTGTTAGCCCCCGTTGCTTCAACAGTCACATCAACAGGAATAGTAATCACAGGCGCAACCGTATCCACAACGAATGTGACCGTCACGAATAAAAGGGGGCAGAGCCCTTTTGAGATGCAAGGGCCGTGAATCCAAGCAAAAGTGAAATAGCCTGCTATTATGTATACCCAGGGCCGGGGAAATGCTTCAATGCATCAATACCCGAGTAAAACGGTGAGTCGTTAGATTCAACCGGGAGGATAGTTATGGGTGAAAAAAAGAAGAAGCCGAAGTATCAGAAAGGGCTGTTGGAAAAGACCATTGTAGCGAGTGTGGAACTCACCCGATACGCGGTGAAAGGGAAGCATGAGAATAAACACAAGATTGTTATGAGCACAGAAGGTGAGGTCGCTTTTGTCGAGAAAGGAGTGACGAACTGGAAGCTTGATGTGACGGCGAAAAAGGCCATTGCGCTAAAGGAAACCGATACCCCGCATGTGAAAGTGAAAGCCCGCTGGTACACAACACAGGAAGCGCTGGAGAAGGGGATCGAAGTGGTCTCTGGCAGCAGTGCCAACTCCTTTGGTTCTCTGGGCGCACTATTGGTGCCCGACGGGTTCAAGATTCCAACGGTGATGGCAACGGCTGAAAATGTTAAACACTACGACCTGCAGCTGATCGCCAATGGCGATGATTTCGCTATCTCATCGGATCAGTTTCAGATTGCCATGATGAAGTACGACTACACCAAGGATTACAAAAAAGATTTTCTGATGCAGAAGTATGGCGGCGGGGGCGTATTTGTTGAAACGCACAACTTCCCCCATATTCATATCCCTCTGCATGAAGATTGCGGCGGTTATATTGTTATCGGTAAACAGGTTTCAGCCAATCTGTTTAATTTCACCGCCTTTCAGATTCCCTACGGTTTCGCGCTCTATACTCCCTCATACACCATCCATGGCGATGGTACACTGGTTGGCGAATATGGCCTCACCGTGGCCGACTCGGCTATGGCCAGTGCCGATACCGTATTGATCTACAACAAAGAGCGGCTGGCCATGGCGCATAATGTGGTGCCAAACTGGAAGGGATAACGATGAGAATAAATTAAGGGGGCTAAGCCGTTTTTCGATGCAAGGGCAGGATTCCAGGCAGTAAAGCGGTGTCTGATCTTGTTGCGCTATTTTTACACAACAGCCCAAAAATTTAAGAGGTGGGGGTTTTCTTTGGTATTTATCGAGCAGGCTCATTGAAGCCGATCAGGATTATTAGCCATGCAGCTATCGAACATCCGGGCTATCTCTGTTCCTATCTGGAAGAGAGGGGGATTTGCTATGAGAAAATACATATTGCTCAAGGTGATCCCGTTCCAGAATGCATAGATGATGTATCCGGCCTGGTCTTTTTGGGTTCCCCTCTAAGCGTTAACGATCCTTTGCCGTGGATTGCCGAAGAGCTAGCACTTATCAGGTCCGCCTCTGAAGCAGGGGTACCTGTTTTGGGGATTTGCTTTGGCGGCCAGTTAATTAGTAAAGCGTTTGGTGGAGAGATTAGTACCGTCCCGGCAATGCAAATAGGTTGGCATCCTATAACACTCAGTGAATATGCTAAGGATCAATTCAAAAATAACCGATTGTTGGAAGATTTTTTCGCATTTGAATGGCATGGCGATACATTTTCTCTTCCCGATGGTGCGCTGCCTCTGTTTAACGGCGGTTGCATTAAAAATCAGGGATTTGTTCATAAAAACTGCCTGGCACTGCAATTCCATCTGGAAATTACAAAACCGATGGTGAATAAATGGGTTGAAAAGTATGCACACTGTTTAAAGAAAACAAGCGAATGTACTCAAAGTAAAGAACAGATACTTGAGAATATTGACGAATATTTAACATCTCAGCATGTCGCAGCAAACGTGATTTTTAGTTGGTGGATAGATCGAACTAGAGAATTCCAGAGATCGAAAACGACGGCCTTCCATTGAATAGATAGGCCGTGTTTATGGCGTTACGGGTTGTTCGGCACTCTAAACCTGGATGTTAGGAAGCATCGTGTTGTTCACGCATGTGTTTTCCCAAAAAAATGTTCGTAGAACTTTTCATATGGCGTCATGCCATCGGGCTTCCCGGTAGTATTGCAGAAGTTGATGATCCGCGGCAAGGCTCTCTCCTTGCTGACTTGGAAACATAACTTTAGATTAAATATTCATTTGATGCTTGCAGGCCATAAACAGCCGCTCAGAATAGTTCTGTCGACAGCTATGGGCCGCAGGTACTCAACAGGGTGGAGTTGCTGTGAAATATAAAGACTACTATCAGATTATGGGCCTGAATCGTAATGCATCCCAGGATGAGATTAAACGCGCTCACCGAAAACTGGCGCGAAAGTATCATCCCGATGTCAGTAAAGATGCTGATGGCGAGGCCCGGTTTAAAGAGGTCGGCGAGGCCTACGAAGTACTGAAAGATCCTGAAAAGAGGGCTGCCTATGATCGACTGGATCCTAACATGCAGGCCGATCAGGAGTTCCAACCACCACCGGGCTGGGATAGTGGTTTTGAATTTCGTGGTGGAACTACTGCTGGCGCAGGTGGCTTTAGCAGCTTCTTTGAGCAACTGTTCGGTCATCAACAGGCTGGTGGGACTTATGGAAACCGCAATGCCACAGGGCAGGATCATCATGCCAAGGTTCTGGTGGATCTGGACGATGTATTTCATGGCGCAACACGCAATATCACTCTTCAATCGCCTGAACTGGATGAAAGCGGTCATGTACGTTTAAAGAATCACACGCTAACCATCAAAATCCCCAAGGGTATGAAAGAAGGCCAGCAACTGCGTCTCAAGGGACAGGGAGCAACTGGCATGGGTCAAGGGGCAAAGGGTGACCTGTATCTTGAGATTCATTTTAACCCGCATCCGATTTTCCGGACTGAGGGCCGCGATCTCTATCTCCAGCTGCCTGTGGCTCCCTGGGAAGTGGCGCTGGGCGCAACGGTACAGACGCCGACACTGGCGGGAACGGTTGGTGTTAAAATACCTGCCGGTTCAAACAGTGGCAAAAAACTGCGCTTGAAAGGACGAGGTATTCCCGGCGATCCAGCCGGCGATATCTATGTCACCCTGAATGTCATTGCGCCACCCGCAAATAACGAGCAGGCCAAGGCTCTGTATAAAGAGATGGAAAGCAAACTGGCATTCAATCCGAGAGCCGGGTTGGGGGTGTAGCGATGAGCACGTTAACTGTAATATCTGGTATTATTGTTGAAGAAAATGCCGTCTTTACCCTGAACGAACTTAGTAGCGCATGTGGCAAGCCTGCTGAATGGATACTGGCCCTGGTAGATGAGGGAATTATTGAACCTGTGAGCAGCGACCTAGAAGAGTGGCAGTTTAGCGGACACTGTCTGCGCCGGGCACGTATTGTTCAACATCTGGAAGCTGATCTTCGGGTGAATCTGGCCGGCGCAGCTCTGGCTCTTGATCTATTGGATGAGTTAGAAGCCTTGCGCAATCACATCGCAGCATTGGAACGATAAACTAAGAATGGACGGGGTCAGAGCCCTTTTACGATTTGCCGGGGTCAGGCATGAGTTATTACCGATAGTCGGTGACAGGTGTTTGAAGTCTATACATTAGCGATTAAATAGAAGGCGTAGCTGACAGGCCAGTTTTGGCCATCAATGGCGGGTTTGATATATCCGTACTTCTCTGGATATTGTTGTTGTTTTTTTCTATTAATATTACCCCAGAACTGTTTGGAATGATTCGAAAGGGAGTTTATATGCCACTTCAACTTGTAATTCCTACGACTATATCTTCAGCGGAGTGTTGCACTGAGTTAAGCAGGATTCAGCGCAAGGTACATGAGCTGGAGCTGTTGCTAAGACAAACCGGCAGTGAACAAAAAGTACTATCATTGGCGGAGTGGAAATCTTCTATCGATAAGCTTCGCACCCTCAGAGCAATCGAGGCGGCATTGATCGATTTGCAAACCAACAGGGTTGCATGTTTTTGAAAAGTACCGATTTCGCAAGTTCTCTGGACAGATGAGGCAGGCGCACAGTTCGATTCGAGTTACTGGTAGTCCGGTTTCATATTCCAGTATCTAACGAAAAAATCTCTGATCCATTTTCCACTATGTGAAAGTAGGGAGATTTTTTTGCAGTTGTAGAATTTCTTTTTGCCGATTACCTTCGCTTCGAGACAGGGGCGAGGGTTTATATCATTCGTTGTTTTATTTCAAACAAACAGAGTTCCCTGAGGCGGTCTTCGTATAGGCATGCAAGTATCTGGAAACTGTATTGTAAGAGCTATCAGGGGATGAAGGTGCGCGCCTCCCAAATCACTAGCCATGCTCATTTGGGGCGTATGCTCCTGCTGCTCGTTGCACTGTTTGTCAGCGGCCTTTCTCAGGCGGAACCGCTGATCAGACTCAAGCCCGTAATGCAGGGGGAAGGCACTGAGTTAATGGTGCGCTATCTGGAAGCTCCCGCGCATGTTTACACATTCGAGCAAGTGCGCAGCGAACCGTTGGCATCGACATTTATGCCGTTGCCGGATGGTAATAGTAATTTCGGTATAAACTCCTCGGATTATTGGCTGAGGATTGATGTGCAGAATAGTGGCAGCGAGCAGCTTGACTGGTATCTGGAAGCATCCCATCCGCAGTGGGATCATGTTCGTTTTTACATGGCCGGGGAACACGTGCATGAAGGCGGAGATCATCACCCTTTTGCAGGGCGTTCCATTGCTTCGGAAAGCAATATCTATGCAGTGACCACGCCTGCCGGTAGCCGGCAGAAGATTTGGGTCCACTTTTCCTATGAACTGCCCGGTCTTGCCGAGACACAGCTGCGCTTGTGGACGCCGGATGCCTTTGATCAACACTACGCCAACAGGTATTTTGTTATTGGAGCCTTTGTCGGGGTCGGCCTTCTGCTGTTTTTTTATAACCTGCTGATCGGTTACTCCACCCGCATGTTGGAATACATTTGGTATACTTCCTATATGCTGGCTGCGGTGCTCAGCCTGCTTTCTGTGACTGGATTCGGATATCGCTATCTGTGGTCGGGTTCTATCTGGCTTACGGATTTTTCCCCCATTCTGTTTCCTGTGCTGACGCTGGTTCTGGCTACCCAGTTCACCCGTATGTTTTTATGCACAGCGCAACAATCCACCGCCATTGACCGGCTGTTGCAGGGAGTATTTGTGGTAGCTGGACTCTCGCTGTTCAGTTATGTAATGGGTTGGCGAGACTATGCGGTACTGTTTGTCTTCCTGTGTGCATTTGTATCTATTTTTTATCCATTGATCGGGTTATGGCAATATCTAAAAGGCAGGCTTGATGCACGATTTTATGTGTTAGGCTGGAGTATGTGGAGCCTCGGCATAAGCATTGCCATGCTGCGTAATACGGGGGTAGTTCCATCTAATTTTGTCACCGGATTTGCTCCGGCATTGGGTTTCTTTATTGAGGGGGTGCTGCTCTCTTTTGCTCTGGCTGATCGCATTAACCTGCTCAGACGTGAGAAAGAGGTGATGAAAATTACACATATTGAATATGTGGAAAAAGAGCGCGACTCTCTTGAACGGTTGGTGCAAGAGCGTACGTCAGCACTGGAGCAGGCCATGCAGCAGGCAGAGTCGCTGGCGCGAACGGATGAGCTTACCGGTGCGTTAAATCGTCGTGCGTTCTTTGAATGTGGCGAAAAAGAGTTTGCACGTGCCAAGCGTTACAAGACGTCGATAGCTGTCATCATGATTGATCTTGATCATTTCAAATTGATCAACGACAACTTCGGTCATGCTGCAGGCGATGCTACGCTCATTGCGGTTATCAATAGCTTGGGTGGACTGATTCGCAATGTGGATATGATCGGTCGTATTGGAGGCGAGGAGTTTGCTGCTCTGCTGCCACAGACCGATCTGCAAACAGCAACGGAGCTTGCGCAACGTCTCAGGAGTGCAGTGGAGGGGTTGAAGATAACTGCCGATGATTTGAATCTCAGCATCACGGCAAGCTTCGGTGTTGCCGTCATTGACGTCGCTAATGAGACGCTGAGCGAATCATTAAAGCGTGCGGATGCAGCACTGTACCGTGCCAAGGAAAACGGACGGAATCGCATTGAGCAAGCCCTCTAACGAATTCCGGGGAAATGATACTTCATTAGACGAAGAGTCAGAGCAAAGCGGAATTCCTGTGTTTCCAGCCAGCTGATACTAGTCAAACTCTCTGTTGAAGAAGGGCCTGTAGGACGGTTTGTTGTGGTTTTGATCTTTCATGGGGGGCCACTCGTGAACCACAATCAGGCGATGAGTTTTGCTTACGCATCTTTGATCAGCTCCTGTTGTTCGGTGTGCTCGCCCAGGTGTTAAGGAATTCCCATAATTCTGTTCATCATTCAAAATGAACCTGAATATTCTGATAACGAATGGTCACAGCGTAGAGCCTGTTTTCCACATGGAAGGCAGGTGATCCTGAAAAACGCTGGCGATTCTCTTTGCCCGGAATGGATTCATGGTCTCTGTACCAGCACTTGGCTTTGATAAGATTGCCACCGCTCCATTCAGGGGAGGGTGGGGAAGGAGCCGGTGGCAGATGTGATGCTACAGCTGTTTAACCGGCAGGGTATCCGGAGTAATACGGAGCATTACGTTGTGGCCTTCCAAAGCGGTTTATCTGTTGCTTCCAGATAAGTGAGGTAAGCGCGTAGATCAAACTCCAGCTGGTGATAGTTCGGTTCCATCTTGCAGCAGAGGTTATAAAAGGCCTTGTTGTGGTCAGACTCTTTCATGTGAGCAAGTTCGTGAACCACTATCATGCGCAAAAATGCGGGGGGCATATCTTTGAACATGGTTGCTACATGAATCTCGCGTTTGGCTTTGAGTTTGGCACCGTGCACCTGTGATTTGCTAGTGTGCATGTCCAGCGCATTGCGGGTGAGATGCAGGGTATTATCAAATGCCACTCTGTTCAGCGGGGCTGATTTGCGCAGGTAGTGCTCTTTAAGTTCCATCACATAAGCGTAAAGTGCCTTGTCACTGCGTACGGCATGCTTTTGCGGATACTTTTTCAGTAACCAGCCTGAAAGCTTCTCCTCTTTGATCATCTGATTGATCTGCTCTGCCAGTTCAGGCGCATATCCTGCAAGGTAGTTCGGTGACGGTTTCGGACGCATCGGGAGAGCTTAATGCTTTATCATCTGCGCAGCTACGTGCTGCGACTGCGATCATTGGTTATGCTTGGCCCATGACAACCTCACTTGCCAGTGAAACACCTGTTTCCATTTCTAAAAAAGAGTTCGACACCATGCTCTCGTTTGCGCGCACGGTCTTTCAGCTAAAAGACAATCCTGCCTATCTGCAGTCACTTGCTGCTGAATTGCCCCAAACCGCGCAGATCAAAACAGCATGGCCGAGTGTGCTCATGGGTTACGATTTCCATCTGACTGCCGATGGCCCGAAACTGATAGAGATCAATAACAATGCCGGTGGGCTCTATATCGGTGACAGCCGTTGGATGCCTCAGCCTGCTATTTCAGAGTTGAGCGGTAGCATGGAACAGCGTCTGACAGAGATGTTCCACACCGACTGGGCGACGATTGCGATTATGGATGAAGATGTGACCGGCCAGTTCATGTATCCGGAGATGAAGGCTTATGCCGAGCTGTTCGAAAAGGACGGGCGCAAGGTGGTTGTGGTCAGCCCTGAAGATCTGGATTTGACGGATGAAGGGCTGTTTTTTAAGGATTGCAAAATCGATCTGATTTATAACCGGCACACAGACTTTTATCTCGATGACGAAGTCATTGCACATATCCGCACCGCTTATGAGAGAGGGCAGGTGGCAATCAATCCGCACCCGCGCTCCTACGCGCTGATTGGCGATAAAACCCGCATGGTGGACTGGTGGCGCGACGGACTGCTGGAGTCATGTGTGGATCAGAATGCTGTTGAGACCATTCGTGCTGTGACACCGCAAACCCGTCAATACTCTGCAATGGACAGGGATCAAGCCTGGGCAGAGCGGAAGCAGTGGGTATTTAAACCCGCTGCACGCCATGGTGGTAAGGGCGTTGTGCTTGGTAAAGGGATGAGCCGAAAACGTTTTGAAACGTTGGATGTCGAAGAGACAATCGTGCAGCAGTTGGTGCCTGCCTCAACGGTGGAAGTAGAGGGGCAGGATATGAAGTTTGATGTTCGCCTATACATGCATGGCGAAAAACTGATTGCACTGGCAGGACGTGCCTGGCGAGGACAGCTGACCAATTTCCGGGAGCCGGGTAGCGGCTGGGTAGTCATAGCCATTGAGGGATAAGCCGACCATTGCCGTCGTTATTCCTGTATTCAACGAGCAGCAGGTATTACCTGCAATGATCTCCCGTCTCTCAGCCATGGGGGCCGATGAAGTGGTCATTGTTGATGGTGGTTCAAATGACGCCACCCGATCGATTTTGAAATCGTCGGGTCTTGCGTGGACAGGTGCTGAATCCGGACGAGCCAGACAGATGAATGCCGGTGCAGCCCTGTCTGAAAGTGAGATTCTCCTGTTTCTCCATGCCGATACCGTGATTGAAGCCTCGCACCTGCTGGCAGTTCGCGAGGCCATGCAGGATGAACGATGTGTTGGTGGCCGCTTTGATGTCGTACTCTCAGGCGAGCATCCGGCCTTTCGCATGATCGCGTGGTTTATGAATATACGCTCCCGTTTGAGCCGGATCAGTACAGGCGATCAGAGTCAGTTTGTTCGGCGATCTGTTTTTGAGAAGATAGGCGGTTTTCCTGAGCTACCGTTGATGGAAGATGTCACATTCTCAAAGCTTCTTAAAAGAGAGGGCAGCATTGCCTGTTTGAGAAAAAAGGTGATCACCAGTTCCCGTCGCTGGGAGCATAACGGCATCTTTAGAACGGCACTACTGATGTGGAAGCTGCGCCTGCTCTACTGGCTGGGAAGACCTGCTGATGAGCTTGCCGCCATGTACAGGAAATCAGGGGCATGAAAGTAGCCAATATTCGGGTTGTGATTATGTGCAAAGCACCTGTGGCGGGCAGGGTGAAAACCCGTTTAACCACCGTCTATTCGAAAGCTGAGGCAGCAGAGCTGCATGCAGCCATGGCCACGACAGTTATAGAGCGGGCGAAGCGTCTGTTTGACGATGTGGTGATTGCAGCTGATGACCCCGATCATCTATTTTTTGCTGCATTCGGATTGCCTGTCACAGATCAGGGGCAGGGTTCATTGGGGGAACGTATGCAGGCACAGGTTCTGCATGCATTTTCCGATGGTGGGGAAGCTGTTTTGTTGCTGGGGACTGATTCACCGCACATGTCCGATGACAGATTGATGCAGGCTGCTGAAGCAGTGAAACAGTTCGATCTAGTGATAGGCCCGGTTGAAGACGGTGGTTATGATCTGATTACCATGAAAAAGGCTCATGCATTGTTTGACGGAATCGACTGGTCCACTGCCCGGGTGCTGGAACAGACTATGACTCAGATCAGGCAGTTAGGACTATCCTGCAAACAGCTGGAAACAGGGTTTGATGTTGATGAACCCGAAGATGTGACAAGGGCACAAAAGGCTGGCTGGCAGCTGTAACGGTTATGCAATGCATCTCTTAGGAAGTGGGTGATGCCTGATTACCGGACTCTGTCTGCTGTTTTATTGCCCGGTTAAATCGTTCGTAGTTGCCGCGTGTCACGGTATCCAGGGTTCTTCCCAGCAGGCGGGGAATCAGACCGTGAAACTCTTCCCGGTGAATAAAACGTGTTGAAGCGTCATCGTTTATCACCAGCTCGAAGATATGCTCACCGCTGAACAGGGCGGGGATGATAAACTGGCCGAGAAAACGGAACGTATTATGCTCTTCCACGCGGGTAATTCTCGGACGAAAACGCATGCCAAAGGGGCGTGGCCTGTTCAGACACATGGTGAGTATTTTACCTTCCTCCAACCTGCCGCTGATACTGACAGTAAAGGGGTTCTATTCCGGATGGTGGTCAAAATTGGTCAATACCTTCCAGACATAGCCGAGAGGTGCACCAATCTCGATCTCAGTCCTCAACTCGACCATATCATATCAGGCGGCACAGATACCATATTGGGGAAGCAGATCATGAATTACATAAAAACGATGTGCCTGAATAGCATCGTGGAACATCTTCCAGTCACTATCGAGGAAATCATCTTTATACGTATGAACTGGCATATTATAGCTAGTTCCAAGTGCCTGGTCCTTCCATGAACCCCTACCTTTTGCTCTATAGGAAATATTTTCAGGCCCAAAGCTGAATTTTCCATCTGCAATAGCTATCAACCACTCTTTATGCCTTTCTTCACCATTATCGAGCTTGGTGTTTATAAACATATCTTTAAGCGCATTCATATCATCGGTAGATATTCCTGACACGGCAGCATCAGGGTTTCCATCAATGTAACGTTTCATGGCCATGCACATTTGTTGTGATGCTTCACAGAAGTCATCTGTATTATTCCGATTGATAAGTTGACCTGTTCCATTTCTGTATTGCCATGAGAGGAATGGCATATCGGGAAATACATTGGCCCTTCCATGTCCTAGAGGTGGAATGGCATCATCCAGAACATCTCGCAAAAAGTCACCGAGTTTGGAGAATACACCCGAATTGGTAGTCTCTTCTGCATTTTCCACTTCATTGATTTCGTGCAATACGCCTGCAAAGCCTTGATGCGCCCAAGTGTCGGCATATACATGCATAGTCACACCAAGTCGGTGCAGACCGTAGGAACGGTTCTGATCAATAATACATTGGCGTACCATATCTTGCGCGACGGGACTGTTCGGAGTGCATACGATTTTATGAATAAAGTCCTTGTCCGAGTCCTGCCCGATGGCTAACCCATCGTTTCCAGGCAGAAAATGAAAAGGCAGCCAAACCAGATGATTGGCAACTGCTTTTGTGTTGCGAATATCAGCCATAGGATGAGCTGAACTGATTCGACGATAGAGAGCCTTGTTGCTGAAGTATATATCGCCACTGCTAGTAGCGTCATCCACATATTGCGCAGCATGAGCAATGATCCCTGCTTTATCTTTATCAAAACCAGCCAAACGGGCTAGCACGTAGGTTGTAGCGTGATGAAAGTCTATTTGCATAATATTCCCCTTTTGAAAAAACCTAGGTTGTGAAAAAGTTGATACAGTCCTGTTGTTCGGCCGGTGTCATAAAATCGGTGTGCTGATATTCAGCGGTTTTACCGAGTGCTTGCAGCTTGTCACTCCAGAGCGGGTTATAGGGCATCAGGGCGCATGATTTGACACTCTGCTTTGTAAGAAATGTCGCCATGGCCTGAAGATTATTCGCAGTTGTGGTGATGCCCGGAATCAATGGAATGCGTGGTGAAACAGCTATATCACTCTCTTTGAGTAGTCGGGAAAAGTTGCTCAGTATGCGGGCATTGGAGCGGCCGCACAACTTTTTGCTGGCGCGGCTATCAATCAGTTTGAGATCGAAATAGATCAGATCAAGCCAGGGTAGCAACTGCTCTTTGAACTGCTGGTAATAAAAGAATCCACTGGTTTCGATGGCCGTGTGAATGCCTTCTTTCTTGAGCGCCTGCAAGAGTTGTGAAACAAAATCCATCTGCATCGTGGGCTCGCCACCGGAAAGGGTGACACCGCCTCCGCTTGTGGTGAAAAAGGGTCTGTCCTGTAGCAAGCGATACATCAACGCTTTCACCGTCATCCAGTTTCCGATCTGCTCGCCATGGCAGTACGTTTCGGGGTCGACCGATTGACCCTCGGGGTTGTGGCACCAGACACAGGAGAGGGGACAACCCTTGAAAAAAACAGTAGTACGGATACCGGGGCCATCTTCGAGGCTGTCCCGTTTGATGTCGAAAATAAGCCCCTTATGCCTCATCTTGTTCCATCATCAGCTGGATATTTTTTCCGATAGCTCCGAACTTGAACATGTGACCGAAGTTGCCGGTGATCTGTACCAGGTTTTCAAGCAGCAGTTGTACGACATCGGCATCCGGCCTTTCAAGCATGCCGAGTATAGCTCTGCTATCCCTGAAGCGAATGACCAGATCGCATCGATCCGGATCCTGCTCAATCTGCCCGGCCTCTGTCTCACTCAACGTCCGGGTGGTGACGATGGCTGCAGGGTTCAGTCGCTCTCCAAATGGTGTCTGTAGATAGAGTGTATCCGGATCAGGGCAGAAACGAATCCATACATTCATATCATCGGCTGGTTTGCGTGTGCGGATAAGAAACTGCCCCTGATAATAACGGTAACCGCTCTCCCGGTTAGGGTCTTTCATGATGAAGTTCTCATCAAAGAACTGCCGGGCCTTTCTGGCCTTCTCCGGATTCACTCCTTGATAAGCAAGAAAGGTAAAGCCCAGTTTAATCACTGCAGCCATGCCATTGGCAAGCAATACACCTTCAGTCCGGTCCAACAAATCGGCCAACTTGCCGTTGGCCTCTCCACGTTCAAAACCGGCTTGAAGGATGTGTTGTATGCCGCCGGGTAGTGCGGGAATGGTTGCATGCATATCAGATGCCTCCGTGCTGTTCGATACCGCTCTTCATGTCGAAATTGGCGCGATCAATAATCTCCTGTCGCATCAACGGACTTAATGTGACGTAATAGGCGGAGTAACCGGCCACCCGGATCATCAAATCCTTGTATTGGGCAAGTGCCTGCTGTTCGCTCTCTCCGCTACCTGTTTGCTCAGCAGCAGTGGCTGCTTCATGGGCTGCAATGAAATCCTCAATAGAGGTGACACATAGCTGCACCAGTACTCCGCTCTGATCCATGAATGTTTTCATGTGCGTGGCGAAGAGTTCGGTATCTTCATCGAAATATGCCTTGCCGCGTGGTGTCAGACTGAGATTATAGGTGTAGCCATTCTGAACGCTGTCGGCATCGACAGATGCAACAGAGAGCATGTGATCGAGCAGTATCACCGGATCACCATTGGCCTTGTGAATACCGGGGCAGGGGGTAATACCGCTGGCAAATGAGCTGTTATTTTTGCGGCCATTGGGTGTAGCTCGACTGAGCATGCCGAAACCGGCGTGATTGGTCATGCTCCAGTAACCGGTCAAATAACGTCCACCCCTGTGGGTGCGATATTTGAAAAACACTTCCTGAATCATCTTTGTCAGCAAACGGGTATAGGTTACGGCCATGGCATTGTTGTAGATGCCGCCGGTTGTTTCATCCACACCGGCACCATATTTTGGTGCCAGGCGAATCGCCTCGCTAATCTCCTGCAGACGCTCGGCAGTTAATGAACCCGGGATCTCATGATCATGGTCAAACAGATGCAGAATGCGATCACCCAGATGCTCCAGAAAACCATGGCTTTCGTTATCAGGTGTTTTCGGTTCACCGAAATTACTGTCGAGCACAGCAATCAGTTCTTCAGCTGTCATTTTTTCACCAAAGAGCAGTGCATCAATGGTGCAGAAGGAGTCGATCACATCGGCAAGGCCTATGATGGCCACACCGGAGGAGTTGTATTTGGCACCGCCTGATGCCAGATCACGAAATTTTGCACTGTTCTCTCCGGGTCTGTTGGTCGGACCATCAAAGAGGCCGGAAAGCAGGGGTGAAGGGCGTACTTTTTCCAGTGTACGGCCGAGATAATTATTGAATTGCACACAATGTCTGGCCATCTCATCCAGCTGGAAGCGGAATGCATCAACAAACTGCTGCATGGAATCCATTTCAGCCAGCGGCGCTGAGGTATACGTGTTGTTATCATAGAACAGGTTCGGATCATCTTTGCCGATACCGTCATTGCGATGCTTACCACCGAACATGGCCAACTCCAGCACGGCAGGTAGTACCAGCAGGGTGGAGCCGGTATGGCCATAATGCTTATGGTCGGCATTCTGTTCGATACAGCCGATAGAGGCGTAGTCATGTGCATCGCAAAGTGCTTCATCGCTACTTATTTGATCAAAGCGCGCATAATAGTTGGCCATGCTGTGAATCACCGGAACATCGCCATGCAGGGCAGGTGTGGCGCGGGTGGTCAGATTCACCTGACAGATGCGTTTCAGATAGGGATCAATCTCCTCTTTACCCATAGCTATTCCCTCTGCCGTGCAGTGGTGGATATCCTTGTGATAGCGGGCATGCACATTGGGGTCACGAATGGCCAGCATCTCGGTAGCCTTGAGTATAATATAGGTCATATCATTGACTGCATCGACGGTTTTACCACCTTCATAGCGGGTGCCGCCGACAGTCAGCGCCTGATTGGAGCCGCTACCGGCAAAGAGTACTTCCGCACTTTCCGGCGATAGAGGTACATGATCAGAACAGCGAAGAAAAAAGTGACAGATCAACTCAACCGCCCGCCGGGTATATGCAGCTTTGGCTTGATCATCCGGAAGCTTTTGCCAGTCATTAAGGTAAAACGCATTCAGAGTCTGATCAAGACGACCGAGAGAGAGGCCGAAATTGGTATTCTCCTGCAGCAGCAGGTGGTAGCAGATCCAGACTGCGGTCATGGCCTCTGCCAGTGTTGCTGCAGGCTGTGCAGGCACTTTTCGACATATGGCCGCAAGCTCTCTGTTGCCCGCAGATTCTGCTGCCTCAGCCAGATGTGCAGCATAGGTTTTACTGCCTTCATAAACCGTGATCACAGCTTCTGCGAATTCCACTTTTTCAGGGGTGTCGACCACACCCTGATCGATATCGTTGTGCAGCTGTTTGATCAGCCCGTTAAAACCATATTTGAGTACACGTGAAAAATCGGGTGTGGTATGGGATACGGCAGTGGCCTTGTCAGAGAGGTAAAATGCAACGCGTTCAAACAACTGCTGACATTTCGGTGTTTCTCCTGCTCTTTTTTTCAATGGCGGGTCGATTGAAGGCACATCACCACACAGGCCGCCATCCACATTATCCCTGCCATCTGCCGCATAATCAGCCGTATCATAAGCGCTGTAGCGGGCAGCCTCCTGAACAGGGCGACGCTCCAGCCAGTAGGGGAAGATCTCCTTGTTCAGACGTTTGGCTACTTCAGGCTTGATCTTGAATGGATTTTGCGGGCGTTTGGCTATGGTTTCCAATTCCGGCCAGATGCAATAGCCGCTCATATCCATATGCACAACCGGTCCCACGAAGCTGGTGGTGGTCTGACCCGGCAGCAGATCACTAGATCTGACCAGCGCTGTTTTATTGCAGAAGAGATGTGCCAGTGCCCGGGCACGCCGTGTTGTGGGGGGGAGTGCTTGATGCTCCGGCTGCTGCAAAAAATCGGTGAGCAGACGTGGCAGTTCATCACAGATCTCCGGTATCCACTCCGGATCAAACAGTTGCCTGCGCCAGGCTTGTACAACAGGGAAGTCACTGAGTTGAATCTGACTCAGGGCAAGGTCATCAAGGGTTTTGATCTGTTCAGGTCTGTTGTTGGGAATTGGTGAGGGGGATTGCTGTTCATTCAGAGCAGCGGTCTCTGCGATCCCGTTTTCAAGATCGATATGTATGCCGCCACGGCCAACTCTAACATTTCCCATATCGCCGCCCCCTAATGTAACGTATCCAGATCTATATCCAGCCGGTGCTGCTGCCACTGATCATCAAGCAGCAGGAAATAACCGAACAGTTGGTAGTGATATTCAGCCGGATCAACCGATGAGTGGAAAGGCAGATGCAGGGCCGTGGAATAGATGAGCTGTCCCAGATAGAGGCCGTCTGCAATTTCAACGATTTCATCCAGACAAAAGCCAATCGGGGCAGGCCCTCCGATCATGGGAAAACGGTAATGAAACTGGAATACCTTTTTCTTTACGGTTTCTGAATTGTTCATGGTCAATATTGAATCCCTGTCATCCGTGCCGAGGAAGATATAACCCTGACGTGCAAATGGTGACGGGCCAGCAGCAGAGACAGCTTGTAGCGATGCATCTGGCACACGGTAATTCATGTCCACCATGCGCATCAACGGATCAGCCGAGACGATGCGTTTATCCTGGATGTTATTGCCATCCACCCAGTGGGCGTTCGCCTCCTGATTCCAGAAAGTCTTGTCTTTATCCGACATGCCCTTGTCCCATGCACCCGGCTTCAGATGTTCTGCATAGAGACCATCCGAGCCCCAAAAGTGATGCCTGTTCTTTTTCACCAGTGCGTAGTGGGGAGCACTGGCCAAATGAGTCTTGAGTTCGTTGACACGTTCAGGGTAGCGATCAGCCAGATCATCACTTTCATCGAGAAACATGCTTAGTTTGCGTCCTGAAATTCGTTCATAGGACTTGCCTGCCCACGGAAAGATATACTTTCCGATATTGTGCCACATAATATTTAACACATTGGCTGTGCTTTGCTGGTCAATCAGTGTTGAGAGGGTAGCCGGGAAGAGCTGATGATCATCCGGTTTGGCATCAGGGTCGGGGCAAAATGTTTCTCCGAAACCACAATGCAGATTGAGTGTGGCACCGTGATAGTAGTCAAAGCCGGTGCTGCGTTGCTCCTCCCCATACCAGTCATGGGTCTGTTGGCTCTCCAACCGGACGTTGTAGCCGTTTTTACCATGGCCCTGAAACAGTCCATTTTCGATCGTCGGTGCAACACCGCACCGGAACAGGCGGTTGAGTTTATCAAAGTGCTTCAGCTTGTCCTCAGCATTGGATTGGGCTGAGATATCCCCACTGATGCGCTGCAGCATCTGCAGGATAGATTCTCCACCGGCAAGCATCTCCGTTACATTGTTATCACCCTTTGGTGAATCTTCCAGCATAAATGTGGTGAACTTCTCTTGCAGTGCTGCATCAGATTTCCAGTTATCGATGTCGGCATTTGGCAGAGTATAGTTATTTTCTGTTTCACCCTTGTCATGACCAAGCTCTTGAAATCCTGTTTCACCATCTCTTGGGCGCAGTTGTGGGAAGGCATTATCTGCATAGAAGTCACTGGCATAAGCCGGATCTACCATGAGGAAGAAACCGTTATTCTGATAGCCGTAGTAGTTTTTCCTATCGGCTAGATCAATGGGCAGAATACGTTCGATCTTATCAAGCAGGGAGATGTGCGGGTATGATTCACCAAGTGAATGAACCTGACCATCAGGTTTGGTGAAGCTACCCAGGCTGTAATGGCGGGTGGCATAGATCAGCTGCCCCAGATAGATGCCGTCATCAATACGTACCAGCTCATCAACCAGTCGGGTCATCGGATAGGCAGGTCCCAGGGCTGGCCAGCGGTAGTTGAGCTGATAGACAGCTTTTCCGCGCAGTTCAGGCAGAACAGACTCGCCCGGATTGCAGAGGAAGTAACCACCGGTTTTGCTGTAGGGGATGGCTTTTTCCTTTTCCATGTTCTTGCTCAGCAGCTTGCTGTCAAAACCTTCTGTATCAGGACTCTTTGGTCGATCCTGCAACTTCCATAGTGCAGTAAGCGCGGGCAGGGCAATGGCCTGAAGTTGGTCAGCATCAGGTGGCTGGCGAAAATAGTTGCGTCCTAAACGGGTGTTCTGTTCATCATAGATCTCCAGCATTTGAGCATTGTTGGCGGTTTTTTCTGCCACAGTTTCACGGGATACCGGTTCAAAGGTTTTTCCCATCCAGAGACCTGTATCGGCAAAACTTGCGTTCCACACCGAAGCCATCCATTCAATGTCGGCAATGATGGAACGCTTATTTCCAGCCAGTTTGGCAGCTTCCCTGAAGTAGTCGCTATCTCGTATAGATATTGGAATGCCGATCATCGGTCCGTTGATGACTTCGCTGCGTCCGCATTTAAACAGTGTGGTCAGTTTGTTGTTGGTTTCAGCCCAGAGATGCCTCCGGTTATTGTCGGCTAACAAACGCTGGTACTGGCCCAGCATGGTAAAGAATCTGCCGTGATAATCGTGTTTCAGGATTGTATCCAGATCTGCACTGAGCGCCTTGTCATCAGACGTGGAATCAGAAGGGAAGTGTTTACTGTTCAGAAAGGCTGTCATGGATCTCCTCCCCGCGGCTTTCTCACCCTTGTTCTATAGCACACGGGTATGAAAAACACAATCTCAATAGATCATCAGTTTCTGTCTGAGTGTAGTGATTGGCGGCTGCGAGGTGCCCCTGCTATGCTTGTTGCTAAGCGCAAAGCGAGCCTCACGCGGAGATGCCGATGAGCGAACCGGATATAGATGTACTGCTGCACGATAGATTGACCGGATTACCGAATCGTCCCTTGCTGTATGAGAAGATTACACATCAAATTGATGTCGCCGAGCGTAATACTTCATCACTGGCACTGATTCATATCGACCCGTTTCCTTTTTCCGATATCAACAGTGCGCTGGGTTTTGATATCGGGGATGAGTTGCTTATTCAATGTGCCCGCCGATTGGAAGGGCTGCTGCGCAAGATGGATACTGTAGCCCACCTCTCCGGCGACGAGTTTGCACTGCTACTTCCAGATGTTGAGCAGGACGGCGTGATGAATATATGCAACAAAGTGATCCACTGCTTTGATGAGCCTTTTACAGTTGCTGGACAATCTCTGAGTCTGGGGCTGAATATGGGAATTGCGATCTATCCCATCCACTGCTCATCTGCCGATGATATGCTCAGGGCTGCAATGGTCGCTGCTAAAGAGGCAAAAAAGAACAAGGAAACAATATTTATCTATAAAAGCAGCATGGCCAACCGCGCCTCTGACAACCTGAAACTTTTCGGTGCGCTGCGTAAAGCGATTTACGAGCAGAAGCTGGATGTAAATTATCAGCCGAAAATCAACATCAGGACAGGGGAGGTGGCCGGGGTGGAGGCACTTTCCCGCTGGAATGAAATGGATATTTCACCGGCCAGGTTTATCCCTGTGGCAGAATCTACCGGCCTGATTCGTGACCTTACCCGCTGGATGTTGAAAGAGAGTCTGCATCAGGTCTCAAAATGGAAAGCGCAATCGCTATTTCTACCCATCTCGATGAATGTGTCGGTAAGGGATCTGTTGAGTCCGAACCTGATCAATGAAATTTATCAATGGGTTGAAGCGTATGATCTGGCAGGTTATCCGCTGATCATTGAGGTGACCGAAAGCTCTGTTATGCAGCATAGTCGTTTGGCCATTGATGCACTGAACCGGCTGCGTAGTAAAGGCTTCGGGGTTTCAATCGACGATTTTGGTACAGGTTACTCATCATTGGCTTATCTGAAAGATCTGCCAGCCAGTGAGCTCAAGATCGATCAAAGCTTTGTGACCGGTCTGCTTAAACAACAGGGCAATCAAAGACTGGTCCGGGCTATCATCAAGCTGGCCCATGAGTTTGATATGAAGGTTGTAGCAGAAGGTGTGGAGGAGTTTGAAGTGCTTGAACTGCTACGTGATTATGGCTGTGATATTGCCCAGGGGTATTATGTCAGTAAACCACTTGCAGGGGATAAACTACCGGAATGGGTTCGCAGCCTGAAAGCTGATTAAGTCGAATTTATCCGGTTTTCACCGCTCTGTATGATTACAGAATGTAAGCTGCACCTTTTCCCACATGCTTCCCCGCGCTAGTGTTGGCGAGATACTGACGGGTGAGTCACAAGCTTACCCGTTTTCTGTGTCTGTAACCGGATCATCCGTTCAAGGAGTGAGAGAAGCGCATGCCACGTCGTAGTGATATTCAATCAATCATGATTTTAGGAGCAGGCCCCATTGTAATTGGGCAGGCCTGCGAGTTTGACTATTCAGGTGTCCAGGCCTGTAAAGCCTTGAAGGAAGAGGGGTACAGGGTAGTTCTGGTGAACTCTAATCCGGCAACGATTATGACCGACCCCGAGTTTGCCGATGCAACCTATATCGAGCCGGTAACCTGGGAAGTTGTAGCCAAAATTATCGAAAAAGAGCGTCCGGATGCAATTTTGCCGACCATGGGCGGCCAGACCGCACTGAACTGTGCGCTCTCGCTGAATAAACATGGTATTCTGGAAAAATTCGATGTGCAGCTGATTGGCGCCCAGCCTGATGCCATTGATAAAGCAGAAGACCGTGAGCGCTTCAAACGCTCTATGGATCACCTTGGGCTGGAGATGGCACGCGGTGATTTTGGCCATAATATGGAAGAGTCCCGCAAGATTGCTGCGGATATCGGTTACCCTATTATTATCCGTCCCTCCTTTACTCTTGGCGGTTCAGGCGGCGGTATTGCCTACAATCCGGAGGAGTTCGAGCAGGTTGCAGCTTCAGGGCTTGATGCTTCACCAACCGATGAAATTCTGATTGAAGAGTCGATCATCGGCTGGAAAGAGTACGAGATGGAGGTGATGCGCGATCATGCAGATAACTGCGTTATCATCTGTTCGATTGAAAATCTCGATCCGATGGGTGTGCATACCGGTGACTCGATTACTGTCGCACCTGCCCAGACGCTGACAGACAAGGAATACCAGAAGATGCGCGATGCATCGATTGCGATTCTGCGCGAGATCGGTGTCGAAACCGGTGGCTCCAACGTTCAGTTCGCGGTGAACCCGAAAGATGGTCGTCTGATTGTCATTGAGATGAACCCGCGTGTGTCCCGCTCTTCAGCTCTTGCATCAAAAGCGACCGGATTCCCGATCGCCAAGATCGCAGCCAAGCTTGCAGTGGGTTACACCCTTGATGAGATTCGCAATGATATTACCGGTGAAACATGGGCGGCATTTGAGCCAACTATTGATTATGTGGTCACCAAACTGCCCCGTTTTGCTTTTGAAAAATTCCCCGGTGCTGATACCCGTCTGACCACACAGATGAAATCTGTGGGTGAAGTCATGGCAATTGGTCGCTCGTTTACCGAATCTCTTGGTAAAGCGATGCGCGGGCTGGAAACCGGCTCCTGTGGTTTCGACAAGTCTGTTCCTGATGATGTGGACGAAGAAGAGTTTCTACAGGAAAAGCTGGCTGTTCCCGGCGAAGAGCGTCTGTGGTGGGTTGGAGAAGCCCTGCGTGCCGGTTGGTCGGAAGAACGTGTGTTTGATGTTACTCGTATTGATCCATGGTTTGTGCGTGAAATTAACACTGTGATTCAACTGGAGAAAAGTCTCTCAGGCAGGGATGTGAACTCCCTTTCTGCTGCCCAGTGGAAACAGGCCAAACGTGAAGGTATTTCAGACCTGCACCTGGCCCAGTTGCTGAACTCTGATGAGATGGCCGTGTGCAAAGCTCGTCAGTCCGCAGGTGTGAAGCCGGTCTTTAAACGTGTGGATACCTGTGCAGCAGAATTTGAAGCGCATACCCCATACCTCTATTCTGCCTATGAAGATGAGTGCGAAGCTCGTCCGACGAATGAGAAGAAAATCATGGTTCTGGGTGGTGGCCCAAACCGTATCGGTCAGGGTATTG
>Ga0316204_10001247_pt1 | contig 73109 bp, 71 predicted proteins | sample 6monrhotite_MG_2_FD_205661 | JGI IMG/M metagenome (GOLD analysis project Ga0316204, IMG submission 205661) | Microbial mat bacterial communities from mineral coupon in-situ incubated in ocean water Damariscotta River, Maine, United States -... | ecosystem: Environmental > Aquatic > Marine >...
TAGAGTGCGTTAAATTCAAAAGGATCGTCCGTGGAGATAACGTCGAAATTCATCTCCTGCGCCACGTCCTTTACAAAATCCGCGAAGTCAACTTCGTCATCAACAACCAGAAGACTTAAGCTGTCCATCGTTCAGTCCTCTTCGTCCAAAGTCCTGCGAATCTGATTGGTCAGCGCCTTTTCCCGATAGGGTTTCGTCATCAATCTTTTTTCCCATTTTTCGATTATGTCTGAATTTTGCATTTTTCCGGCAAATCCGGAGGTCAATAATATCTTGAGCTTTGGCCGGATTTTAACAGCGGTTTTGGCCAATTCAAAGCCATTGAGTGATCCGCCCATTATGACATCGGAAAACAGAAGGTCAATGTCGGGCGTTTTTTCAAGAATTTGAAGTGCTTCATCAGCACCATAAGCACATAGGGTCGTATAACCCAATTTCTCGAGTATGGTTTTGGCGATTAAGGTGAGTTCCTCTTCATCATCAACGATTAAAATAGTCTCCGTGCCGCCCGGCAGGGCTTCGTCAGATGCGATGGCATGACGCTGGTGATCACTCATGCTTACGGCGCGCGGCAGGTATATTCTGAATGTGGTGCCAACCGCTTTCTCTGAATAGGCAGAGATATGCCCTTTTGATCTTTGAATGAAGCTATATACCATGGTCAGGCCAAGGCCGGTACCCTTGTCCTTTTCCTTGGTTGTGAAAAACGGGTCAAAAATCTTGGGTACGATGTTTTTTGACATGCCGGCTCCGGTATCGCTTATGGCAATTTCGACATATTCGCCAGGCTGAATATCCTCTTTGTCACTTCTGAGGGGCTCATTTAAGCGGGTATTTCGCGTTTCAATGATTAACCGGCCGCCATTGGGCATGGCGTCACGGGCATTGAGCGCAAGATTAACCAGCATGTCTTCAAAGTCGCCGGTATTAATCTCTACCATCCATAAATCGTTGGCGAGGTTCGTCTCAAGCAGAATTTTCTTGGTCAATGATTTGCTGATCAAATCTTCAAGGCTGAGGATAATCTTGTTAATATTTACAGGGCTGCTGGCTTCGGGGGATTGCTGCGAGAAATTAAGCAGTCGGCGGGTTAAGGCTGAGCCTCGCAGGGCGGCATTTTGAGCTTTTTCAAGTCGGCTTTGTAATGTCTCATCATGACTGACTTTACGGTTCATAAGATCAAGATTGCCAATTATAATGCCCAGCAGATTGTTAAAATCATGGGCGATCCCGCCGGCCAGCTGGCCTATGGCCTCCATCTTCTGTGATCGGCGGAAATGTCCTTCAAATCGTCGGCGATCCGTGATGTCTTCCATCAGCACTAAAAAATGCGTGATGATATTGTCTTTGGTCGTGATGGGGGAAATGGTGATGAATTCCCAAAAGAGGCTGCCATCCTGACGTTCATAGTGGAACTCGCCGCGCCATTGCTTGCCAGATGTGATCGTTTCCCACAGCTTGTGTTGATCTTTTTCAGTAATATATTTGGAATTGAAAACCTGATTATACTGGCCGATAACGTCTGCTGCGGCATAACCGGTTGTTGTCTCAAATTTTGGATTGACATATTCAATGACCCCTTCGGCATCAGTGATGATAATGCTGGTCGGGCTTTGTTCAACAGCGATGGATAATTTTCTGAGTTGCTCATCGGCCAATTTATGTTGGGTGATATCAATGATGCAGACGGCTAGGCTTTTAAAGCCTTCCCTTGTCTGTGGTATCCGGTAAGAGATGAGGACATTTATGGTTTCGCCTTTAAGGGTTTTGAAATTTGCTTCAGAATGAAAAACCTTCTTCTTATCCCAAATCGCGCATAATTCGTTGATGAATATTTTTATTGATTCCGAGGTAAAAATATTGTCGATCTGCGGGATGAACTCGCTGCTTGTGTTGCCGCCAAACAGCTTTAGTGTCGCATCATTTACCTGAATTATTCTAACCATATCCACCATGTCCCGTGCGGCCTGCGGATTTTCTTCTAAATACTGGCGAAGGTCAGTCACCCCGTCACGGCGTAGTTTTTCCAATGTTTTACAGATTTCTGACAGGTCTTCGTTCCAGATAGAGACACCAGCATTTTCGAACAGTCCTTTAAAACGTTCCTCGCTATTGTGCAGGGCCTCTTTTGCGCTGGCAGCCTCTGTTATGTGAGGGGCTGTTTCAGGCAGGGAAATCAGCGACGGGAAGAGCCGAAAGCGTAAAAAAAACAGCGCCAATAGAACAAACAGAAAATTGGCGCCGAGCAGAATATTGGTCATAATCCCGTATAAATCTTCCGGGGCCGTCTCTGCGCCGGTCTCCATATATCGTATGGCAATGAGGCCAGCAGTGGACAGGCCAAGGACAACTAATAAAAAAAACAGAATACGTGCGGTAATATTCATGGGTACCTCTGCGCGGCACGACTGAAAAACACACTTTTAAATATACAATTTGAATATTTGGGTGAAATATGTGCAGCCATGCTGTTTAAGAATATACCCAAGTGGCCAGAACACAAGAATAGAAATATTTGTTTTTTGTTGTTTTTAAATTTTATAATGCCCGCCGTAGTCGATTGACTATTCTTCTGACGGATGTTAGGTAACGTCATGAAGACAGTGGCCCATATATATTTTAGTATATATTCAGTATATATTCCGCCAATTTTCGTCGTATTTAACTGGAAAAGACAATAATGCTTAAATTTGCGGATCTCGGCCTGCGTGATGCCATCCTGCGTGCTGTGGAAGAAGGCGGCTATTCGCAAATGACGCCGATTCAAAGTCAAGCTATTCCCAATGTTCTGAAGGGCAAGGATGTGATCGCCATTGCACAGACGGGCACTGGAAAAACGGCGGCTTTTTCTCTGCCAATCATTCAAATGTTGCTGAAAGGGGAGGGCAAGCGCAATCCAAAGGTTGCCCGCTCTCTGATCCTGGCTCCGACCCGCGAGTTGGCCGTGCAGATCACCGAAAATATTCGGGCCTATGCAAAATATCTCCATTTACGTATTGCCATGGTTTATGGCGGCGCATCGGCAAAGCCGCAAATCAAATCCATGCTTGCGGGCGTTGATATTCTGATTGCGACCCCCGGACGTCTGCTTGATTTGACCAATCAACGTCACATTGACCTGAGCCAGGTGGAATTTCTGGTGCTTGACGAGGCCGACCGGATGCTCGACATGGGTTTCATTCGGGATATTAAGAAGATCATCGCGGAACTGCCAAAAAAACGCCAGACGGTCCTGTTTTCTGCCACGATGCCCAAAGTGGTGGAAGGGCTGGTCGCCAGTATCCTTGTCCAGCCGGTTCGTATTGAGGCCGCGCCGGGGGCGACCACAGCAGAGAAGGTTGACCAGCATGTTCTTATGGTACCAAAAAGCCGCAAACGTGATTTGCTTGGCCATATGCTTAAAGATCTCAGCATCAAGCGGGCCTTGGTTTTTACCCGCACTAAACATGGCGCTAACCGGGTTGCCAAATATCTGGAAAAAATCGGCATCAGTTCCGGGGCCATTCATGGTAACAAGTCGCAGAATGCCCGTCAAAAAGCACTGAATGAATTTCGTTCCGGACAAATTCGTGTGCTTGTGGCCACGGATGTGGCGGCGCGCGGTATCGATGTTGATGACGTTACCCATGTGATTAATTTTGATTTACCCAATGAGCCGGAAAGCTATGTTCACCGTATTGGCCGCACGGCGCGGGCTGGCGCGGCGGGTATATCCTTGTCTTTTTGTGATCATGAAGAGCGGGATTATCTGCGTGACATTGAAAAGACGATCCGCCAGAAAGTCCCGTTGATGACAGCGCATCCTTATCATTTTGACGGCATAGGCATGCCGGCCGATGAGGACATAAATCCTGATCCGCGCCGCGTGCCACCCAATCGGCGTTCCAATTCAGGCAAACATAAACCTAATCGCCGGATTAATCAGCCCCGGATTAATCGATCCAAGCCGCAAGGTGCTAAATCAGGGGCCAAGCCGCAAGGTGCTAAATCAGGGGCCAAGCCGCAAGGCGCAAAATCAGTAGACGCAAAATCGGGAGTCAATCAACGAAAGGGCCGCCCGGCGAACCGGCGCAGCCCAAATCGTTAAAGGCTAGACTTCTGGCGGCTATGAATTGCTGACGGCGGTCATATCGCTGAGAAATTTTTCCACAGAGTCTTTCAATGTGAATGAATTTTCGGTCATATTCTTGGCCGTTTCCAATACATTGGAAGAGGCCTCAAGTGTATGGCCGGAGCCCTCAGACACTTTTCTAACAATTGCGCTGACATTCTCGGCGCTTTTGGAAACATTTTGAATGCTGTTTGAAATTTCGGTGGTGGCCGCCTGCTGTTGATGGACGGCGGCAGATGTTGAGGCAGCATATTCTGCTGATTTTTCCACGGCGTTGCAGATATTTGCGATAGAGGCGGACGCCTGCTCGGTTCTTTTCTGAACCGCCTGGATTTGTTGATAGATATTTTGCGTTGCATCACTTGTCTGGCTGGCCAGTGATTTCACTTCTGAGGCCACAACGGCAAAACCTTTGCCGGCTTCCCCGGCGCGGGCGGCTTCAATGGTGGCGTTAAGAGCCAGAAGATTTGTTTGCTCGGCAATGTCATTGATCAAGCTGACCACATCTGAAATGCTTTGTGAGGCCTGCTCCAGATCTTTCATGGTTTTGGTGGTGTCTTGTGCGACATCGAGCGCGTCCTGGGCCACATGATTGGATTTTTCCATCTGGGTGGATATTTCCTGAATAGAGGCGGTCATTTCTTCAGTCGCACTGGCAACGGTATGGACATTATGGGACATATCCTCGGCAACATTACCTACTTCTGATGTTTGATCGTTAATATCTGATGCTGTTGAGGTCATGCTTTCTGCGGTGCTTTCCAATTCATTGGAGGCTGAGGACACAATGCTGAGAACCTGACCGACTTTATCTTCGAAATCTGCAACCAGACCTTCGATGACCTTTGTTTTTTCTTCTCTTCTTTTGGCTTCTGCCAGTTCCTCTGTATGGGCCAATTCCCGCTGTTCATCCTCTTGCTTGCGTCGGGCTTCTTTTTCTTCTTGCTGAATGATTTCGTTATTTTTAATTTCTTCGCGCATTTTTACGCCTTCGATCAGACTATTGCGCAGATTAATTAAACCACCGGCCATTTGGCCCATCTCGGTCTTGGTTGGATAATTCTGAATATCCACATCAAGGTCATTATTTTCCAGACTTTTTATGGTGTTAGTCATCATATTAACCGGGATGATGATAGATCTGGAAATAAAATAAGCCACGATACTGACAACAAACAGAATAGCCAATGAAATGAAAGTGACAATCACAATGGTTGTTTTTTCAACCTCTTCGACATAAAGGACGGCATCCTCGGTGAATTTCTCAATTTCACTGAGGGCGCTTATGAGTTCATGGTCAATTTTATCTTCCAGCGTTTCAATCTGGCGAATGGTTTCTTTGGCGGGTTTAACGCCATTTCTTTCGATGTCGTTAAAAATATTGAGCACCGTTGTTTCATATTCCTTATGTTCGGCTTCAACATTTTTGAATATGGTCAACAGGCGGGAAAATTCTTCTTTGATCGCCGTTTCTTGGGCTTTCTCGGAGAATTCGGCCAGTTTTTCTTCGGCATGTATGATGCCTTTATCCACTTTATGGGACAGATCAGTGAATTCGGCGACAGAGTCTTTATAATATGGTGCCGTTTCCGGACTTTCCAGCATTTCACTGGCCTGATATAGGGCCCGCTCGAACAGGATGGCCTGCTCAAGCTGTTGAAAGGTAACTTCCGTGATAATGCGCGTCAACGGCATATCCTGATGGGTAATCTGGGCGATTTTCTGGCCAATGCTGTTGAGCTGATATAACGTGACAGACGCTAAGATGATGAGCCCGACTAACGATATGATGATCATGGATATGATACGATGGGCCAAGCGCAACTTGTATAATAATTCGAACATTTCTACACCTCTACTATTTTAAATTTACATAAATTATATCTGAGTATTTTGGGATACTCTGGTTACTGGTTACATTTCCGCTAAATATAATTTAATAAATTGTCGTCATAGTCTGGCCATTAATTATGTATCACTCATACTGTATTCTACTCTGACTGCCTGGGGTGAGTGTGGCCTTGGGTGTTCTGCTCCTAAAATTGCATTATCACTTTACAAGTATTTGTATATATACTGGTCATCCCGTTAAAAAGTTATTAAGATGATAATAATTATTTAGTAAAACCGTGCAGGTAAGTCAGGTGGGCCAGGTAAGTGATAAGGGGGGTGCAGAAATGTTAAAGAATATAGATGTCCCGCCAGCCGTGGGTTTGAGCGACAATATGCCCCAATATTCGGCCGATGATTTGTTGAAGAATATTTTTGGTTATGAGGCGTTTCGGGGAAAACAGTCGGACATTATCGCCGATTTTGTGGCCGGGAAGAATATCCTTGCCGTCATGCCGACCGGGGCTGGAAAGTCACTATGTTTTCAAGTGCCGGCCCTAATGAAAAGCGGCCTGACGATTGTTGTCTCCCCGTTGATTTCCCTGATGCAAAATCAGGTGGAAGCGCTCAAAATATTGGGGGTAGAGGCGGCGACAATCAATTCCGGAAATTCCCCGGAGGATAACCGTGACATCTGGAAAAAAATGAACAATGGCACGTTAAAACTCCTGTATCTGTCGCCGGAAAAATTATTGACTGAGCGGATGTTGTCGGCGATTGATGGTTTGAACGTGAATTATTTTGCCATTGACGAGGCCCATTGTATTTCCCAGTGGGGCGCGGCTTTCCGCCCGGAGTATGAGGGGCTGTCACTGCTGCATAAAAGATTTGCCAATGTCCCGATCATGGCCCTGACCGCCACGGCAGATCACAGCACAAGAGCGCAGATATGTGAAAAAATCTTCTCGCAGGATGTAAAAACCTATCTTGCCGGCTTTGACCGTCCGAACATCAGTCTGAATGTTGAAATAAAAAACGGCTGGAAACAACAGCTTTTACAGTTTTTGCAGGCCCGTAAAAATGACGGTAGTGCGGAGAAGGAAAATGGCATTATTTATTGCCTGTCCCGTAAAAAAACGCAAGAAGCGACACAGCTTTTAGTTGAAAAAAACTATAATGCACTATGTTATCATGCGGGGATGCCGGGCGACCTGCGGCAGGAAAACCTGAATCGTTTCATGGCGGAGCCTGACCTGATTATGGTGGCGACCATTGCCTTTGGCATGGGTATTGACAAGCCCGACATCCGGTTTGTTTTTCATACGGATCTGCCGCCATCGCCTGAGGCCTATTATCAGGAAATTGGCCGCGCGGGCCGTGATGGACGGCCTGCTGTTGCTCATATGTTATACGGCATGGATGATATTCGGATGCGCCGCATGTTCATTGATGACGAGGCGGCGGCGGACGATCATAAACGGCGCGGACATCAGCGCCTGAATGCCCTGCTGGCCTATGCGGAGGCCCCGGAATGTCGCCGGGTCTCTTTATTACATTATTTCGGTGATGAGGTGACCTATCAGAAATGCGGTAATTGTGACCTTTGTGATCATCCAAAAGAAACGATTGAAGCCACGGCTTTGGGCCAAAAATTCATCTCCGCTATCTACCGCACGGGCCAAAATTTTGGTGTCGGCCATATTGTCGATATCCTGACCGGTAAAGAGACCGAGCGCATCCGTCAGCTTACTCACCATCTTTTGCCAACTTTCGGCGTGGGCAAAGATTTGGGTTTGGCAGAATGGAAATCACTGGCACGTCAGTTAATGGCCAGAGGTTTTATCGTTTCAGATATGACTTACGGCGCCCTGAAGATGACAGATCAAGGCGTCCAATTGCTGAAAGGCAACGCGGATTTCAGATATCGTCCGGATGTAAAATTAAAGAAGGTAAAAAAATCCACATCATCAAAAACCAGAAAAACCATAGAAAATATGACGGAAAAAGATGAGGCATTATTTCAGGCATTGAAAGCCTTCCGCTCGACAATTGCCAAAGAACGCGCGGTGCCGGCCTATATTATTTTCTCTGATAAGAGCCTGATTGATATGGCCGTGAACAAGCCGGAAAATCTCGATAAATTTGGTGATATTTACGGTGTTGGCGCGGCAAAGAATAAAGAATTTGGCCAGATATTTATAAAATTCATCAGGGAGAATTCATAGACCTTGCGGAAGTTTTTGAGTTGGGTAAGATAATATTAATTATTAGGTAACTATAATTTGGGGTTCAATTTTCACTTTAACTTAAAACAGGATGTTTCTTATGAAGAAGTCTTTCATTGTCACTGTGATGACATTTTTATTCTCAACTGGCATGGCTTTTGCCTCGGGCTCCAACACTGTTCATTGGGGCTATAAGGGGCCTGGCAGTCCTGAAAACTGGGGGACAATATCACCGGCCTATGCCACTTGCGGCGTTGGCACGGAACAATCTCCAATTGACATTTCGCAGGAAGACGGCGTGACCGATGCTGTGCAGACCAACTATAGTGCAACGGCCCTGAATGTTTTGAATAACGGCCATACCATTCAGCTTAATTATGCGGCCGGCAGCACATTACAGTCCGCGGGTCAGCACTATGACTTGCTGCAACTGCATTTTCATTCGCCAAGCGAGCATACGATTAATGGCAAAAGCTATCCTCTGGAAATGCATCTGGTGCATAAGGCCCAGGATGGAACGCTGGCCGTGGTCGGCGTGATGTTTGAAGAGGGCGCGGAAAATGCGGAATTAGCAAAAATATGGCAGGATATGCCCAAAAAGGCCAATGACGTCGTCACCTCAAGCACCCAAGTGGATGCCAATAACCTGTTGCCCGCCAATCAGGCCTTCACCAGATATGACGGTTCACTGACAACGCCGCCCTGTTCCGAGGGTGTGAAATGGCATGTGATGAGTTCGCCGCTTCAAGTCTCTAAAAAACAGGTCAAGGAATTTCTCTCACGGGTTCATGAAAATGCCCGGCCCGTACAGCCACTGAATGGCCGTAAATTGCTAAAACATACCCCGTAAGTAAGTCTTGTTACGTAATAATTATAAGAGCCCGACCTGCTGACATTGACAGCAGGCCGGGCTTTTTTTAAGGATGTATATCAGGCCTTGTCAGTTAGCCTGATCAGATCGCCGTCCAGAATAATGCGGCGGGATTTATAGAGTTTACCGAGGGCTTTTTTATAGTTGGACTTGCTGACATGGAAGACCGCATTAATATCTTTAGGATTGCTTTTGTCCGTCAGGCCCGACTGGCCGCCGTTTTCCTTTAGATAAGTTATGATGACCTCGGCCAATTCGCCGCGCATTTCGGCCCCAGGTTTTTGCAGGGTGAGGTTAATACGCCCGTCTGGCCTGATTTCACCCACATAGCCTGTGATTTTATCGCCGATTCTGATCGGACGGGTGATTTCGCTGGTATGGATCAGGCCAAGATGACTACCGTTAATGACGGCTTTATAACCCAGATCGCTGCGGCTGGCGATTAACAGCGCGACCTCTTGCAGGGCTTTGAAATCACCCTCATTCAGTTCGTTCAAATGCCGGCTGAGCCGTGAGCTGGCCGCAATTCTGCCGGTCACATCCAGGTAGAGATAGACCACATAAGACCGCCCCACTTCCATAGGCACCCGCTGTTCCTTAAAGGGAGCCAGCAGGTCTTTCATCAGCCCCCAATCGAGGAAGACGCCAAATTCACTTTTCTCTAGGGCGCCAAGATAGGCGCATTGGCCGACTTCGGCATAGGGAACTTCGGTGGTGGCGATCGGCCGGTCTTCGGAATCAAGATAGAGGAAAACATCAAGATGCGCGCCAATGTCCCATTTGGCGGTATCTTCCGGCAGGTAACGTTCCGGCAGAAGAATTTCTTCCTGTCCTTCGTCGGTCATATTGGCGCCAAGATAGACACCAAAATCCACATGTTTCAAGACGACCAGAGAATGGGTTTTGCCAATTTCAAGCATTAGGATATATCACGCCTTACGGTTTTCTACTCAATGAATATGCTTCTACAGTTAAAATAGAATTTTGTCGATAGGGGTGAAGCAAACTATCTCTTTGTTTAACATATGTTATCGCGTATAAACTATGGATTCTTATAATAAGGGACATGATAAAAATGCCGAATGAGAATTTAAAAGAAACCTCCCTGCGCTACCACCGGGAACCGACCCCGGGGAAACTTGAAATTACGCCGACCACGCCGCTGGCGAACCAGCGGGATTTGGCGCGGGCCTATTCCCCCGGCGTGGCTTTTGCCTGTTCCGCCATTGTCGAAAATCCGGAGGCGGTCAATGAGATGACCATTCGCGGTAATCTCGTTGGCGTAGTGAGCAATGGCACGGCGGTACTGGGCCTTGGCAATATAGGGCCATTGGCCTCCAAGCCGGTGATGGAAGGGAAAGCGGTTCTCTTCAAAAAATTCGCTGGCATCAATGTCTTTGATATTGAAATCGATCAGAATGACCCGGAAAAACTAATTGATACCGTTGCGGCATTAGAGCCGACCTTTGGGGCGATAAATCTGGAGGACATCAAAGCACCGGAATGTTTCATTGTTGAAAAAGCTCTGAAAGAACGGATGAATATTCCGGTATTCCATGATGACCAGCATGGCACTGCCATTGTGGTCGGGGCAGCAGTCTATAATGGCCTGCGCATTGTGGATAAAAAAATATCTGATGTGACGGTCGTCGCCACGGGCGGCGGGGCGGCATCGCTTGCCTGCCTTGATTTATTGGTCAGCATGGGCCTTGACCGCACCAAGGTCAGCCTTGTGGATATTGAAGGCGTGGTTTATCAGGGCCGCAAGAAGGGCATGGACCCCTATAAAGAAAAATATGCCATAAAAACCGATAAACGCACCTTGGCGGATGTTATTGATGGGGCGGATATTTTCCTCGGACTTTCGGCGCCGGGCATATTGAAGCCGGATATGGTCGGGCGCATGGCGGCAAAACCGTTCATACTGGCACTGGCCAATCCGACACCTGAAATTCTGCCCGAAGAGGCGCGGGCGGTGCGCCGTGATGCGATTATCGCCACCGGACGATCCGATTATCCCAATCAGGTCAATAATGTGCTGTGTTTTCCATTCCTCTTTAGGGGGGCGCTGGATGTCGGCGCGACCACCATTAATGAAGAGATGAAACATGCCTGCGTTAAGGCCATCGCCGATTTGGCCTTCAAGGAATCCTCGGAACAGGTGGCCAACGCCTATCAGGGGGAAGTACTGAAATTTGGCCCGGAATATATTATTCCAAAACCGCTTGATCCGCGCCTTATTCTCGAAGTCGCGCCCGCTGTGGCGCAGGCAGCGATGGACAGCGGGGTCGCGGCCCGGCCTTTAAAGGATATGGACGTCTATCGGGAAATGCTGGGTAATTTTGTCTTTAAATCCAGCATTCTGTTACAGCCTGTGATCGAGCAGGCCAAAAAAATGACCAAAAGAATCATTTTTGCTGAAGGCGAGAATGAAAGTGTCCTGCTTGCGGTGCAGGCCCTTGTTGACGAAAAAATGGGCCGGCCCATTTTGGTCGGGCGGCCCGTGGTGGTTGCTCAGAAAATCGAGAAACTCGGGCTGCGATTGGTACAGGACCGTGATTTTGATCTGATCAATCCACAGAAAGACGACAGATACCGTCATTACTGGCAGGAATATCATGCTCTGGTGTGCCGGCACGGCGTATCAAAAGAGGCCGCGCGGACGATCGTGCGCACCAATACGACGGTGATTGCCGCATTGGCCGTGCGTATGGGCCATGCGGATGCCATGATTTGCGGTACTTACGGGCGGTTTGATTTCCATGTCAAATATATCATCGATATCATCGGCCAGAAAAATGCCAGCCATAAATTATCAACGGTCAGCACATTGATTTTGCCGCGCCAGACGATATTCCTTGCTGATGCCTTCATGACGGTTGATCCGGATGTGGCGCAGATCGTTGAAAATACTTTGGCCGCAGCAGAAAAGGTCAGCCATTTTGGCGTGGAACCGAAAGTGGCGTTATTGTCCCATTCCAATTTTGGCTCGTCCAATGCACCCTCGGCCAGGAAAATGCGCAAAGCTGCGGGCATTTTACGGGACATGCGGCCAGATTTGCAGATTGATGGAGAAATGCATGCGGATGCGGCACTGAATGAAGCCCTCAGGGATAAAATGATCTCCGATAGCCCATTGAATGGCCCGGCCAATTTGTTTATTTTTCCTAATCTGGATGCGGCGAATATCTGTGTCAATATGTTGCGCAGCGTTGATAATGGTTTGTTGGTGGGGCCGATTTTGCTGGGGACGGCGCAGCCGGCGCATATTGTGACACCGTCCGCCACGACCAAAGGCATCTTTAATATGGCCGCTATCGCTCTTGCCGATGCGGCGAAATTGGAGGCATAGACCCGTTAGCGGGTGGGCAGTTCTATTCCCGATAGGCTGAACTGATGCCGGATCAACAGCAATAATGCCATAATGCCTAAAAATAACAGGCCGTTCCATGGAATATGCCATGATTTGCCCAGTTCCTTTGGTTTGCGCGCTTTATAGAGCGCAACGCCGGAAAGAAAAGTTATGACAATCATAAAAATATATGTCAGGGTCTGATCCATAGAGTATTTCAGTAAGTCCTTTTTGGATAAAAATCAATATGAGGAGAGTATTATGAGTGAGAATGACACGATATTATCCGCGCAAAGCCGTATTGAATGGGCGTTGTTGTTGCTCCGGCTTGGGGTATTTATCGTTATGTTTGCCTGGACGCTGGATAAATTTCTGGCACCGGAACATGCGGTAAAGGTCTTTGAGCATTTCTATTTCCTCAAAGGTATGGATGGCATGGTGATGATGGTCATCGGCGCGATTGAGATGATCATTATTCTGGCGTTCCTCGCTGGTATATGGAAGCGGTATACGTATGGTTTTGTGATGATTATTCACGGGATATCGACATTTTCCTCCTGGCAAAAATATACGGTCGATATTAGCCTGTTGTTCTTTGCCGCCTGGCCCATGTTGGCGGCGTGTATTGCCTTATATCTGTTACGGGATATGGATGTGAAATATACTTTGATTAAATCATTGGGGGCCAAGTCATAGCGGGCCAAGTCATCGTTAAAGATGGGGCTTCTAGAACTGGAATTTCAGCGCGGCAAAACCACCGCTGCTCTTGATATATGACGTTGCCGGATTTTCATATTGCGCATCGTTAATGATGCGGTAATGATAAATATTTAGGGATAATTGAATGATGTCATTAAAGTTATATTCTGTCCCGCCGCCCAGTTGATGCTCAAAATTCCAGCGATTTCTATGTTGTAGGGTCACGGTATTAAGCCGTGCGCTGCTGATCTTTCCGTTGAAATGAATAGTCCAGTTCTTTTCCTGAATCAGTGGCCATTTTATGGTTCCGGTTGCGCCAAAACCCGTGATACTTGCTCTTTTGTTAAATTCCAGAGAAGACATGAGGGAAGAAAACAGGTGATGTTGCCTGATGGCATATATATTACCGGAGATGATCAGTATTTTATTATAGGGCAGATATATTCTGGACTTTTCATTAAAGAGTTCCACCCGCGCGTTTTCACTTAAAAAATCATTATGTGTGTGCGGGATAAGCGGATCGATTTTATTGTCCCGAATATCTGCGGAATGACCATGGGTGGTAATGAGGAAGAGAAACAGAGGGGCAAGAAAGCAGGCGAAATATCCAGAAAAGAAACATCCGGATGGGGTTTTCTCGGCATGGCGCACGGTTAACAACATGTCATAAAATTACCGCATAAAGATTAATATTCGTTGATTTTTCGGGCAAAGTTATGTCAAATTTTAAGTAAATTTTAGCGATCAGGCGGGGGTAAGAATGATACGAAAAAGATGGTTATCCGCTTGAATTTTCGCTATGTATAAAAACCTAAGATCATTGTAGATCCATAACAGAGGGGTTTGATGTCCCGGGAACAAAGAAATAATCGCCAGATTGCCAATTGGTTGTTTTTGGTATGCGCCATGATTTTTTTCATGGTGATTGTCGGCGGTGTGACACGGCTGACGGAATCCGGCCTGAGCATAGTGCAGTGGCAGCCCGTAAGCGGGGTCATTCCCCCGATGAGCGACAGTGAATGGGCGAAGGAATTTGCCGCCTATAAAAACTATCCCGAATATCAGAAGGTCAACAAGGGCATGAGCCTTGATGACTTCAAGGCAATATTCTACTGGGAATATAGTCACCGTCTGCTTGGCCGGCTGATCGGGCTGGTCTTTTTTGTGCCTTTTGTGCTTTTTTTGGTGAAACGCAAGGTGCCGGATGACCTGAAACCAAAATTATGGCTGATGTTCTTTCTGGGTGGACTACAGGGCGTGCTTGGCTGGTGGATGGTCAAAAGCGGCCTTGTGGATCAGCCGGATGTCAGCCATTACCGCTTGACGGCCCATCTGGGTCTGGCGGTTCTGATCTATCTCTATATTTTCTGGGTCGCTATTGGCCTTGTGAGGGGCACCTGCGCCGGAACCCGTAAAAGGCCTGTCGGCGCTTTGGTCATTCTGGTCTGGATGATTTTCCTGCAGATATTATTGGGCGGCCTTGTGGCGGGCCTGAATGCGGGTATGATCTATAACACATGGCCCCTGATGGTCCAGCAGGTCATCCCAAGCGGATTATTCAGCATGACCCCCTGGTATATGAATATTTTCGAGAATATCATGACCGTACAGTTTAATCACCGGATGCTGGCTTATTTGATCCTGCTTGTGGCCCTGTTCATCTGGCATAAGGTCCGAACAGATACCCATATCATTGTGCGTATCTGGGGGCATGTCTTGCTGCTTGTGATCCTGGGGCAGATGCTGCTCGGGGTACTCACCCTGATATATGTGGTTCCCATCCCCTTGGCCGCAGCCCATCAGGGCGGCGCCTTGATCGCCCTCTCAGTCGCCCTGATCCTTCTGCGCCGTATCAAGAGCTGAACATGAAAGGGGAATCGGATGACGGACTATTGCATCTTATATGTTACGGCCCCTGATCAGGCCGAGGCTCTGTCACTGTCCCGGATATTGATCAAGGAAAAGTCATCAAACGCCTCAAAGAGCTCCATTCTTACGATACCCCCAGCATCATCCAATGGGACATCACAGGGGGCAACGCGAAATATTTAAAGTGGATTAGGGAAAGTCTTACCCCCTAATAAATGTTTCTATTTAAAATAATTTCTGTTAGGTTAATGAACTATAGGTTGTTTTCCTATAATTAAAGGCAATTTACGTGGGGTAGATTGAGGTGATATTTGGGGGATTTTTTCTTTCAATTCATGTGTTTTTGATCCAGTCATTTCATGATTGGTGATAGCTTACTTAATCTTCCTCTTTATTTTTTTGAGGAGTAAGAATAATGAATAAGAAGACCATATTATTGGGCCCTATTATGGCTCTACTGGCATCCGGCTGTGCGAGCGTAATGAGTGGTACAGAGCAAGATATTGCGATGCATTCGAATCCAGAAGGTGCGGAATGTATTTTAAGCCGAGAGGGCAAGCAATTGAGAAAAGTTGTGACCCCCGATAGTGTAAGAGTGAGTAAGCTAAAACATGATATTTATGTGAAATGTTCAATGGATGGTTTTCATGAGTCTACGGCCCATGTGAATTCTGGAACACAAGGGTCAGTGTTCGGTAATATTCTTCTTGGGGGAGGCATAGGCTGGGCGATTGATTCCGCAAGAGGTGCTGATAATAAATATGCTGATGTTGTTACGGTTACTATGGTCCCGCTTGGACAAACAGCACCTAAGGCCGTAAAAGTTGGTGTTGACGGTAAAGAGTTGGATCAGTCTGACGTGGAAGCCGCAGCAGAGACAGAAGCCGCAGCAGAGACAGAAGCCGCAGCAGAGACAGAAGCTGCAGCAGAGACAGAAGCTGCAGCAGAGACAGAAGCCGTAGCAGAGACAGAAGCCGTAGCAGAAACAGAAACTGTAGCAGAGAAAGAAGCCACAATCATTGAAGAACAAAGTGAGGCCGCTTCTGAGGGTAAAATTGTAACTCCTTCAGAGATTATCGAAGGTGAAGTTTCTGACGCGGAAAATACAAATATTGAAGAGACTGAAATTGAGACTCCTGAGAATGTGGAAGATGTCGTTTCTGAAGAGGATAAACCCAGCGATACCCCATAATTAAGAGTGGTATATCAAGCCGATCAAAGTTGGCCCCTCTCAAGGTTTCTTCTGGGGGCCAACTGTTTTAAACATTCAATGCCTGATCAAGGTCGGCGATGATGTCTTTGATGTCTTCTATGCCGACGGACAGGCGGATGACGTCTGGGCCGGCACCAGCGGCGATTTGGCCGGCTTCGTCCAGTTGCCGGTGGGTGGTGGATGACGGGTGAATGATCAGGCTGCGGGTATCGCCGATATTGGCCAGATGCTTGAATAATTTTACGCCTTCGACCATTTTTACCCCGGCATCATAACCGCCGGTCAGGCCAAATGTCATCACCGCGCCGCCGCCAGCGGGCATATATTTCTGTTGCAGATCATGATAATCATCGCCGGGCAGTCCGGCGTAGGACACCCATGATACCCTGTCATGCTTGCACAGAAAATGGGCGATATTAAGCGCGTTGTCGCAGTGGCGTTGCATTCTTAAAGGCAGGGTTTCAATGCCATTCAGGATATAAAAGGCATTTTGCGGCGACAGGCATTGGCCAATATCGCGCAGACTTAAAACACGGCAGGCAATGGCAAAGGCGATATTGCCCATGGCCGGGCCGAAGACATCACCAATGACCATGCCGTGATAGCTGTTGCAGGGCGCGCTTAGAGTTTTATATTTATCGCGTGATTTCGGGGCCATCCAGTCGAACTTGCCGCTATCGACAATGATGCCGCCGATGCTGTTGCCTTGCCCGCCCAGAAATTTGGTCAGGCTGTGTACCACAATATCCGCGCCATGCTCAATGGGTCGGCACAGATAGGGACTGGCCAGCGTATTATCGACAATCAGCACGATACCCGCCCCATGAGCGACCTCGGCAATGGCAGCAATATCTGTGACCACGCCGCCCGGATTGGCCAGACTTTCCATGAAGATAGCCTTGACATTGTCATTCAGCGCGGCTTTGAAACTTTCCGCCGTGGGATCAACGAAAGTGGTTTTCCAACCGAATTTTTTAAAACTTTCCCCCATTTGATTGATTGAGCCGCCGTAAAGTTTATTGGCGGCAAGAATCTCATCGCCCGGCTCCAGCAAAGTATGAAACACAGTGAATTGCGCCGCATGGCCGCTGGAGGTTGCCAGCGCCGCCACGCCGCCCTCAAGCGCCGCAACACGATTTTCCAGTACCGCCACCGTCGGATTGGTGATTCGGCTATATATACTGCCGAATTCCGCCAGATTAAATAGATTCGCTGCCTGATCGACCGAGCTGAATTCAAAAGAGGCGGTCTGATATATCGGGGTTGCGCAGGCACCTGTGGCAGGGTCAGCTTGCTGTCCCGCATGGATGGCTAATGTGGAAAAACGATGGTTATCAGGCATTTGTTCGATGTCCTTATGTTGGGGAAATCCAAGATCAGTTAAAAATTCAGTATTTAAAACGGCTTATTTAGTGGTATTATAGTACCACATAGGTAACACTATGAATTTATACCAAAATTTCCCGTTGACATTCAAGAAATTACTGGCATATTGCCCAAGTTTTATAGCGCGGGACAGTTCTGGTCTGCGCTGAGTTTGACTTAAGGAATAATAGATGAAAACTTTCTCTGCAACACCAGCAGACATTGAGAAAAAATGGTTTGTCATTGATGCCGAAGGAATTATCCTTGGCCGTATGGCGGCGATTATTGCGATGCGTCTGCGTGGTAAACATAAACCTTCCTTTACGCCTCATATGGATGATGGTGACAATATCATCGTTATCAATGCGGAAAAAGTAAAATTATCCGGTAAAAAAATGGATGACAAGATCTATTACTGGCACACGGGACATCCCGGTGGGATCAAAGAACGCACGGCGCGGGACATTCTGGAAGGCGATCATGCGGAACGGGTGGTGACCAAAGCGGTGCAAAGAATGCTCCCAAGCGGGCCATTGGGCAATGCCCAGATGAAGAATTTACGGGTCTTTGTTGGCCCGGAACATACCCATGCAGCCCAGAACCCAGAGGTTATTGATGTTGCGGCAATGAATATCAAGAATACAAGGAGTCGCGCATAATGGCCGATGAAAAGAAAACCCTGGAAGACCTGAAGGATATTACCTCAGAAGCTCAGGCTAAAATGGCCGCGGCAGCAGCAGTGCCGGATGCGGCCAGCGATGGCGCGTCGGAATTACAGGCCGAAGATGTCAAAGTGGAACCAAAAATTGACGCGCAGGGCCGGTCTTATGCGACGGGCAAGCGTAAAGATGCGGTTGCCCGTGTCTGGATCAAGCCCGGTAAAGGCATCATCACGATCAATGGCCGTGATCAGAAAATCTATTTCGCCCGTCCTACCCTGCGTATGGTTGTCAACCAACCTTTCGATGTGACATCCCGCGTAGGCCAGTTCGATGTGATTGCCACAGTTAAAGGCGGCGGTCTTTCGGGCCAAGCCGGTGCGGTGCGTCATGGTATCTCCAAAGCGATGACCTATTACGAACCCGATTTGCGCCCGGCTTTGAAAGCCCAAGGCTTCATGACCCGCGATGCTCGCGTTGTTGAACGTAAGAAATATGGTAAAGCCAAAGCCCGTAAGAGCTTCCAATTCTCCAAACGTTAAGGAAGCAGTCTCAAGGATTTCCAAAGGCCGCTCCCTGGAGCGGCCTTTTTATGTTTAGGACAGTATATTTTTGAATTTCTTGATGAAAGGGCTTATATAATAAGCTTCAGTTACATGAACCGCGGAAAATTCCAATGACAGAGACGTCCAAAAAAATTAGAGCAGCGATATTAGGGGCCAGTGGGTATACCGGGGCGGAATTGATCCGTTTGCTGGTGCGTCATCCTCATGTGGAAATTATACTGATGACGGCGGATCGTAAGGCGGGGCAGCCCATTGAAACGGTCTACCCCCATTTGACAGGGCTTGGGCTGCCGGATTTGATGGCAATCAGTGATGTGGAATGGCCGGGGCTGGAACTGGATGTGGTATTTTGCGCGCTGCCTCATGCCACATCGCAGGAAATTATCAAAGGGATTTTACATGCCACCGGTCATGGTTTAATTGATGAAATGATCATTGAACGTCCGGCGGATTATGCCAATGCCATTCAGGGATCGGTCAAGGTGATTGACTTATCGGCGGATTTTCGCTTGCGGGACAGTGACGTTTATACCAAATGGTATCTTGAATATCATCAGGCGCCGGAATTGCAAAAAGAGGCCGTCTATGGCTTGACGGAACATTACCGCGAAGAGATTAAGAACGCCCGTCTTGTGGCTTGCCCGGGGTGTTATCCGACCGCCGCATTGCTGGCCCTCATTCCGTTATTGAAGGATAGAAAAATTCACCAGGACGGTATTATTATTGATGCCAAGTCGGGGGTGAGCGGCGCGGGGCGCGCCCTGCGGGAGGCTAATTTATTCGCCGAGGTATCAGAAGCCATGCATCCCTATAGCATTTCTGGCCACCGGCATTGCCCGGAAATTGAGCAGGAGTTATCCCGTGCTTCTGGCACGGATATGATGGTGACCTTCACACCGCATCTGGTGCCGATGAACCGGGGTGAGCTTGAGACCATTTATGTCACTTTGCCAGAAGGCGAGACAGCGTCAAGCCTGCGGGGTTGTTTGAACGCGGCTTATCAGGATGAGGCTTTTGTCCATGTGGTGGATGACGGCGTTGTGCCGGCAACCCGCCATGTGAGAGGCTCCAACCAATGCCTGATCGGGGTTTTTGAAGATCGGGTGCCGGGCCGGGCGATACTGGTTGTGGTGATTGATAACCTGATTAAAGGCTCATCCGGGCAGGCCATTCAAAATATGAACATCATGTTTGGACTGGCGGAAAATCTGTCGCTGGAACAGGCCCCATTATTTCCATAAACAGGAGGAGACTTAAGTCCTATGTCCGATCAAAATTTCAGACGCGCCCCTGGCGGCGGTAAATTATACTCTTTTAACGGGGTATGGCCAACTTTGGGGCAGGGCGTGTTCGTCGCTCCGGGCGCGCGCCTCATCGGCGATGTGACGATTGGCGATCAATCCAGCATCTGGTTTAATTGCGTCCTGCGGGCGGATATTGAACGTATCCGTATCGGTAAAGGCAGTAATATTCAGGATGGCACTGTTGTTCATGTGGATGGCGGCGGAATGCCGACGTTGATTGGCGATCAGGTTCTGATCGGTCATAGCTGCATGATCCACGGTACCATCATTGAGGATCGTGGTTTTGTTGGTCTTGGGGCGGTGACCATGGATGGCTGCGTCATCGAAAGCGACGGCATGGTGGCGGCCGGTGCGCTGCTTAGTCCCGGGAAAAAAGTTTGTGGCCGTGAATTATGGGTTGGCCGACCTGCCAGAAAAATCCGCGATATGGATGATGCGGCACTGGCGGGAATGCGGGCGGGGACGGCAGGGTACCAGCAGCTTGCCGAGGTATATTTGCAGCAATTTGATCGTCAATAGCCTTTATTGTGGCCTTGCCTTATTCTGTGACGTTGCTTTATTCTGTGACATTGTTTTATTCTATGATTGTGGCTTGTTCAAGGGCGGCGGCGGCTTCGCCGAGAATGCGGCCTTCGAGCGATAATTCTAGAAAACGGGTATAATCTTTTGGATCGGATATATTACGCCTGGCAACCGGAATGATGTCCAGAGCGCTTGGGGCATCCAGATTATATTCTTGAATCAGCCGTATCATTTCAGCACTTATGATTTCAAGTTCCTTGCGGATACTGGTGAGGGTCAATTGTTCAGAAGATAACATTTTTGCACCTATTTATTTCGTTACATGACCGGGGATATTAGCGGAAAAGAATAAAATATACCGTTTTTTTGAAGTGAGCCCAAGAGATGATTTACATTGCCGGAATTTTGACATAGAGTTAAGATCCTATTTCTTAAGATAAGGAATTGCCCGAGTGAACCGAATTAGACCGCGACCAGCGGACATTTATTTCTCTTATTTATCAGCAATCCTTATTATTGCCAATCTTTCAAGCGCCTTCCGTATCCCGGGGGGCGTTTTTTATTTTAGTCCTTAACGATACAGGAGATTATCATGGGTAAAAAAGCAAGACGTGTGAAGAATCAAAAGGAATTCCAGAATATTCATACCTCAAACATCCGGCCACTTTATCGGGATCAGGACAACGCATGGACTCCTTTGCAGGGGACAGAAGAAAGTCGGGAACGCAAATATACCCGGAAAATCAAACCGCAAAGTGACAATCAACAACATATGATGGAATCGATAGAGAAATATAACGTGGTTCTGGCGGTCGGGCCGGCCGGTACGGGCAAAACCTATGTTGCTGTTGCAAAAGCGGTGGAGGCATTGGAATCCGGTCAGGTATCGCGTATAGTCCTCTCCCGCCCAGCGGTGGAGGCAGGCGAAAATCTGGGTTATCTGCCGGGGGCCTTGGATGAAAAGCTCGCGCCATATTTGCGGCCCTTATATGATTGCCTGAGCGATCGTATGGGACTGCGGAATTTAAAAAAATATCTCCATGACGGCACCATTGAAATTGCGCCGATTGCTTACATGCGGGGCCGTACATTGAATAATGCCTATGTGGTGGTGGATGAGGCCCAGAATTGCACCTATGGCCAGCTCAAGATGCTGCTCACCCGGCTGGGCTGGCAATCAACCATGGTATTGACCGGTGATCCTGATCAGTCTGATCTCTTGGGCGGCCTGTCCGGGCTTAATGATATCACCGCCCGCCTTGAGGCCCTGGAAGATGTGTCAGTGGTGCATTTAAAAGATCGCGATATCGTCCGCCATCCGTTGGTTGCGGCGATGTTAACGGTTATCTAAAGCCCGATCCTAATTTTAGGCCACGGGATGCTACTGTGGTGCGCTTGGTTCCATAAACCGATGAAGATGTACCACCACATATTTTGTCATGGCGTCATCCACTTTGGCGTGGCTGGCACTTTTCCATGCTTCATAGGCTTTTTGATAGTTGGGAAAAATGCCGATCACATCCAAATTCTCACTGTCAATAAAGTCAAGAGTCTGTGGGTCATTAACCTTGCCGCCAAATACCAAATGTAACAGATTATCAGTCATTTTATGATCTTTCCAATAGTTTGAAACCACCCTATTTCTGCCGGTAGCGCAGATCAGGGTGGTGGATTTCTCAGTTTATTATAGGACGCAATAGGTCAATAAACTGTGAAGAAGTTATGGGTCTTGTTTTGATTTGGGGGTTTTTTGTTGTTTGTTATTATCGGCGACCATGACCGCGCCACTAATGATTGACTGCATAAAATCAATCAGGCCGGATACACCGCTTTCTGTAATTCGGGAGGTGAAACTGTCCCGTTGGGTCCGGGCCATACTAATGCCCTCTATGATAACATCGATGATTTTAAAATGGCGTTTTTCCGTTGCGTCATCGGCATTATCCCCATTGGCATTATTTAGGGATTTTTGGGGCCGCACCCGCCAGTCGACGTCATATGATTTATCTTCACCGTCGATGATTTTGGTTCTGACAAACATATCCCGCTTGCCAATAGGCAGGATTTTTCCCACATGTACTTCACGCGTATCCAGTTTGGTCAGATGGCTGGTATAAAATTTCACCAGATATTTGGGGAACAGGTCGTAATAATTGTCCAAATTCTCTTGTGTGGCCTGTTTTCTGTGACGGCCAAGGGATATTTTTCCGATATATTTGACATCAAAACCTTCCAGCAATATTTCGCGGAAATGTATTTCCTGATCGGCAAGAGTGGCCTCTTCGTTCTTCAGACTGGTCAGCGCCTTGTCGGCCAGTTGCTTAATGAATTCTGCGGCTTCCTCTTGAATTTCAGGCGTTTCATTCAGCCTGACTTTTTTGTCTTCAGCCCAAAGATTCTGCGCCCAGAACAGGGTGATCATGAGTGCCATGAACATCCCCAGGGCCAGTTTATTCAGGTCCAGTCTGTTCAGGGGCAGCCTGTTGCTTTGATATATTCTGTTCATGACGGCTTTTCTCTGCGTTTTATCATCATATTATTCAATAAAATAGTCATATAGTGCCAGAAAAACAAGGGCCGTTTGTCCCGCCCTGCGATCACCGTTGCCAAAAAGCCTATTGAAGCGTCTTCAAATAGGCAATGACATCCGCTCGATCCGCCGGTTTTTTAAGGCCAAAGTAGGTCATTTTTGTTTTTTTGATCAGCGCCTTGGGTTTTTTCAGGAAGGCATCCAATGTTGCGGCGTCCCAGGTCAGGTCAGCGGCTTTCATGGCCCGGGAATATTTATAGCCTTCATGACTTGCGGCTTTATGGCCGAAAATACCGAACAGATTTGGGCCGCTAAGATTTCTGCCGCCCTGATCAACAGTGTGGCAGGCTTTGCATTTTTTGAAAATCTTTTTTCCCTTTACCGCATCACCTTCTGCGAAGGCGGCCATTGAAAAAGATAGCGCGGTCATGACGGATAGCGATACAATTAAAAAAATACGTTTCATGGATAGTTCCTATAACAAGCTAATATTACCCACTTTCTAACGTATAGTTGAGAGAATTCAAGCAATAATTAATCTTATGAAATTATGTTGTCATGGGGCCATTTCTTTTGCTGCAATTTCTCTGTTGGATGTGATCTCACCGCTGTTAATCTTATCCATGTAAGATGTCAGGCATTGGCGGACAACAGGGGCCAGGATGACAACACCGATCAGGTTGGGTATCGCCATGGAGAAGAGTGCCGCGTCAGAAAAATTAACAACCTCGGTCAGGGACATGGTGGCACCGATCACGGTGACGCAGCAGAATAACAGTTTATAGACGATTTCCATTTCCTTGCTTTTTCCAAACAGGAATGTCCATGATTTTATGCCGTAATAGGACCAGGTGATCATGGTCGAAAAGGCAAATAGGAATACAGCCAGGGCCAATATATACGGGAACCAGGAATAAACCGATGCGAAGGCTTCCGAGGTCAGCTTAACGCCGCTTAATCCGCTGCCGTCCAGATAGACACCGGTGATGACAATGACAAGTGCGGTCATTGTGCAAACGATAACCGTATCGACGAAGGGCTCGAGCAGGGAAACCAGACCTTCTGTCGCAGGCTCGCTCGTCTTCACGGCGGCATGGGCAATGGGGGCAGACCCAATGCCGGCTTCATTTGAGAAGGTTGCCCGGCGCATGCCCTGGATCATCACCCCGATGATGCCGCCGTAAGCCGCCTCAGGCGCGAAGGCACCATTGATAATCGCCATGAAGGCCTCTGGTATCTTCTCGTAATATCCCAACAGAATGCTGACGGCGGCAATCAGATAGAGAACACACATGATTGGCACGAGTTTTGAGGTTACTTTTGCTATGGATTTGATACCGCCAATGATGACGAGACCCACCAGAATAGCCATGCCAAGGCCAAATACCCAGCGATAATCTGTGAAGAAATTGGTGCTATCACCAACAACAACCTGAAACTGTTCGACAGTTTGGCTGATTTGGAAAATATTGCCGCCGCCGAATGAGGCAAAGACGCAGCAGATGGAGAATATGACCGCCAGAACCATACCAAGTTTCGGCATTCTCTTTTCAGCAAAACCTTGTTTCAGGTAATACATCGGGCCGCCGGATACGGAACCATCTTCGTGAATCACACGATATTTCACTCCAAGTGTACATTCGGCAAATTTTGCGGACATGCCGAGCAGCCCGACAAGGATCATCCAGACCGTGGCACCGGGCCCGCCCAGGCTTATAGCAACAGCTACGCCGCCAATGTTGCCAAGTCCGACTGTGCCGGACAATGCTGCAGACAGGGCCTGGAAATGGGTGACTTCCCCGGCGTCTTCCTTTTTTGTGTAATCCCCCCTGACCACTTTCAGGGCTGTTGTAAAACCACGAATGTTGATGAATCTAAAATAGACCGTACAAAAAATACTGCCGGCGGCCAACCAGACCACAATCAGAGGCAGGGCCTGACCACTTACCGGAATGGCCGTAAAAATAACATCTGAATAGAAACTGGTGAAGGGCTGAATAAAGTCATTTAATGCCTGATCAAACTCTTTCACATTGAACGCATGGGCCGACATGGGCATTAGTCCAGCAAATACCGTCATGCTTATGAAGATGACGTTTAATTTCGATAACATAAATATCCCCTTAAAAATTACGAATAATTCGGATTAATATGGATTATTTTGATTTTTATGGTTTCTTATAGCGTAAATTAACGACAGTTTAACCTCTTTTATGAAAAATAGGCCATTGAAATATACATCATATGGCCTCATTGGTGGATCATGAATATTTGATCTCCTTGAGAAGCTGGCGCGCTGACATGACAAACTGTCGAAAATAAAGGCAATGACTGCAATGACTGAAAATTTAACAAACTCTGACATCAAGGCATTACTCAGTGACCCGACACCCGAAAACCGGGCGGACGCGGCGATCAAAGTCAGTAATAAATTCAACACTGGCGATCTAAGTGAAAGTGAACGTAAAATTGCCGAAGATATTTTCAAGATAATGGTGCGTGATGCGGAAGAACGTGTTCGGATCGCTTTGTCAGACAGCTTGAAAGATAATCCGGATGTGCCTCATGATGTGGCGGTGTCATTGGCCAATGATGTGGTTGGGGTGGCTGCCCCGATGCTCGAATTTTCTGACGTTCTGACCGATGGCGACCTTAAAGAAATTATCAAAAGTCATGGGGCGGAAAGCCAGATTGCCATCGCTCGCCGGGAACATCTGTCCGCTGATGTGACGGATGCCATTGTTGAAAATAGTGACAGTGAAGAGGTGATTGCCGTTCTGGTCTCCAATGAGGGGGCCGATCTTAAAGAAGATACCATGGGTAAGGTCATGGATAAATATAGCGGCGTGGAAGCGGTTAATAATTCTCTTGCTAGTCGGGGCCAGTTGCCGATAAATGTGGCGGAACGTCTGGTGTCTCTCGTCTCTGAAAAAGTGCGTGATCATTTGGTCACCCATCATGAAATGACGCCGGATATTGTCATGGATCTGTTCTTAAGTGCGCGGGAGAGGGCGACGGTCAGCCTGCTCAGTGACGGCGCGGACGCCATGGATGTAAGAGCGCTGGTTGAGCAATTGCACAGTCATGGCCGTCTGACGGAAACCTTGATATTCCGGGCCATTTGTATGGGGGATGTGGTTTTCTTTGAAGCGGCTCTGGCTAAATTATGTAATATTCCGGTGAGCAGTGCCTATAAATTGATTCATGATCGCGGTAATATGGGGCTAGAGGCGATATACCGGGAATGCAAATTGTCACCGCAGATGTTGCCCATTGTCTATGCGGCTCTAAGTGTGGCAAAGGATATGGAAACCAGTGCCAGTGAGGATCGCGACAGATTCCAGCAACGGATGCTGGAGCGGATGCTGACCAATTGTGAAGATGACTTTGATCCCGAAAATCTGGATTATTTCATCACCAAACTTGGCTCAGCAAAAGAAAATACCGAAGCGGCCTAATAGAATATCTGTTTAATTTTTTCGTGCTGAAAAACGCTCTGTCGCCTGGGCCAATATCAAATAAACTTTGCCGGTTTCCGATGAAATCAATGCCACGCTATAGGTGCTATAGTTATCTGAAGCCATGGACTGGGACATGAGGTCTTCGAAAATCTGCATATATTCCAGGGCATATTTGCGGAATTCCCCATCAGATTTATATTTCGCGCCAATGGCTTCGGCGTGTTTTTTGTCGGTCAGCTTTTTAAGTCTGCGAACGAAGGTATTTTTGTCACCATCAAGGTAAGATTGCCAGATTTTATCAGGAACGTCATTCTCAAAATGGCGGTTGATATCGATGGACAGGGACTGAAGCTGTTCAATTAGTTTTGAGGCCAGATGAGAGAAATGGTTACCGCTCTTTTCTCTATTTTTTTGTTCTGTGGCCTCGGCATCGATCAGAATACTTTTATTGGAAAGCTGAATGGCATTGATCAACTGCTGAAATTTCTCGGCCTGCTGATCAATGGCCTGACTGGCCTCATCGGCGGCTTCCATGGCACTGGCAGAGGCCAGAAATATATTTTCCGAGGCATGGTGCATTTGCTCGGCCACATGGGATGTGTTATCTGTCGCCCGTTCAGCCGCTGCGGCATTTTCCTTTTCAAGTTCAGTCAATTTGAGGGTTAGTCCATCCAGTCTGGACAGGGTTTCCCGACATTGATTTTCAACAAGCGAGGCTGTTTTGAGCCAATTTTCTGACAGGTTTGCGGCCTGGGTATCTGTGGCGGTGAAATGGGCGCCGACGGTTTCGCCCATATCCTGAATGTTGCGGATGGTATTTTCTGCCCGCGTGCGTATATCGTCAATATGCTCGGACAGATGTTCGGTTTGACCAACGATCCCGCCGATGATTTCCTGAGCCTGCGCGCCAAGGCTACCGGTTTGCTCACTCAGATTCTCCAGCGAGCTATCCATAAGGCCGGTGACATCGGACAGGCTTTTGACCATCTGGTCATGCTGGGTTTTCAGCCGTTCTTCAGATTGATTGATTTGCGTGCGGAATTGTTCGGTCATATGTTCAAAAGACGTATAATGACCCTGCATCAGGTCGGTTTTTTCGTTGAGCGTATCTGTCGTCAATTTGACAGCCTCGTCAACTCTTTTGGCTTGTTCTTCAATTGATGATATTGTCCCTTCCAACTTATCTGTTGCGGCGCCGGAGAAATGCGTGATCTGATCTGTTTTTTCTTCCAGCTGCTGCATGATATCAGCGAATTGCCGGGTTATATTTTCAGTCAGCCCGATACCCTGGTCGGTGATATATTCGCCAGCCTTGCCTGCATTCTGATCGAGGGCAGCTTGCATTTCCTCTGTCTGCTGGATCACTTCATGGCGAATGATCTCGGCCTGTTTTTCAAGGGCTTGTGTAATATTGTTCACCCGTAGGGCAATGGTATGCTCCAATGTTTCACTTTTGGCATCAAGGTCATCTGTTGCGCGGGCCATATGGCCAATCAGATTTTCGGATAATGTCTGGGAGGATTGAACGATTCCGATAGCGTTATTTTTAAAGACATCGGCGGCCTCATCAAGGCGGGCCTTGCTTTTTTCGGTGGCTTCGTCAAGTGTTCGGCCCATGGCCTCGGCCTGAGTCTGGAAGGCTTCGCCGCTTTGGGCCGTCGCCTTCAGGGCATCGGCGGCAGCGGCACTTAAACCGGCGGTCTGATCGGCCAGTGTCTGGCTAATTTTTTCAGAATCTTCTGCGGTTTGATGGTTTAATGCCGTGATGGCTTTGGCTTGATCATTCATTTTATCACAGATATTGCCCGTATTTGCGGACAGTTCTGCGAGGCCTCCGGCCAGGGCGGCTTGTTTGTCGATGAGCGATTGACTGAGCACGCTTAAAGTGCTTTCCGAAGTTTGACAATTTTCAGATATTTGGCCTGACATGGCGACCAGCTCCCCGGCCATTCCTTCCAGTTGATTTTCAATCAGCCTGGCTTTTTCCTCAAGGGTCTTGTTTTGAAACGTTAATTCATTGCTGACTTTTTCAGAATTTCTTCGGGTGATGTTGGTGATGCTCTCACTGTCAAATTTTATCTGCTGAAACAGATTTTCCAATTTACTGGTATGCTCTGTGATCTCGTTGACCAAAAGGGCAAAGGCATCTCTTTCTGTCGATAATATTGTCTGAAGGTTGGCGGCTTTGGCTTCGGCATCTGTGGTGACCTCGAACAAGTCACTGATTTGTGACTGAAAACGTTGTTCCAGATTATCGATCCGGGTGGTGGCAATGTCACCAGCGGCCTCCACATGGCTGATTTCCTTATGCAGGTCGGCAACGATGTGATTAACCCTTTTTTGTGCCACCTCAAGCGGGGCCAAGAGTCCGTCAAGTCCCTGAGTCAGAGCCATACGGTGATCACGCAGCGGATCCGTGCGCAAATAGACCAGGGCAATCAACCATATCAAAATCAAAGGCAGCGATGCACCGGCCAAGAGGCCGCCGGCCTCGTAAAGCGGCATTCGGGCTATGGTTTTGCTTGAGTCCATAAACCACCATAGGGAAATGCCGATCCAGATGATGCTCAATATTGTGCTGAGCAATAGGGGCCAGAAACGCCTGATCCAAGTCTGCCGGGCGGTGGGTTTGGGAACATTGTCGTGCGCCTTATTCAGCGCTGTGGGCAGGGAGGTTACGACCTGTTCTGTTTCTGAGTTTTTTTCGTCCGTCATAGAATTAATATTCTTTGTTGTTTTTTTCAAAAACAGTCTATCAGGCCCGCGCTGCCGCAACAAGTATCAAGAAAATCATTTTTTTGTTCGGTTGCCTAAATTCTTTGGCGCTAAGTTCATCTTTTATTTACTCAGGCTTATTATGGTTAATTCGCAGTAAGATAAACAAGAATATATAGGTAAAAATGAGCAATATTGATTTAAGTCGCGTTAGTGTTCTGGTCGTGGAAGACAGCCAGTTTATCCGTTCCCTTATCGTTAACAGCCTCAGGGTTATGGGGGTTGGGTCCATGCAGTCCGTCGATGACGGTGCGCAAGCCATTGATTTCATCAAACTGGTTGACAATGATCCCATGAAAGCCGGGATGATGAGTATCGACATCATCATTTCCGACTGGGAAATGTCGCCGGTGGATGGCATGATGCTGCTGCGTTGGATACGTCGGCATAAGGATAGCCCGGATCGTTTCATCCCCTTTATGATGTTAACCGGTTATTCCGAACCTAAGCGGGTGGAGGATGCGCGCACAATGGGGGTGAATGAATTCATGTCAAAACCCTTCACTGTCAACGCGCTGGCGGACAAATTATTTGCGATTATTAATAAACCACGGCAATTTGTCCATACGGCCTCCTATTTTGGCCCGGACCGCCGCCGCCGGCCTGTGCCCATAGAAGGGCCGGATCGCCGGAAGCTGACGTATGATAGCCCAGAGGTGGAGGTGGTCAATGGTTAAGGTCAGTGTCAGATATTATCGCATTAAGAATAAATTACGGGAAAAGACGCTTGGTCTTGCCCCTGTGGATGATGATCAAATATCTTTTGATGATGAATTGATGCTCAAGGCAACGGCAGCGTTAGAGGAAATGGCCGAAGATTATCCGGATTGGGTATCAGGCCTGATTGACCAGCTTGCGGATGTGCATCGCCGCTGTGTGGATACGCCTGAGCAACGGTTTCAGCATTTTGAACAGCTGCATGCCATTGCCCATGATATGCGCGGGCAGGGCGGGACATTTGGCTATCCTCTAATATCCGATTTTTCGGATGGGCTGTATGATTTTACCGGGGTCAATACCAGTACATCGGATAAAAATGTTGAAATTATCAAGGCCCATATTGATGCCATGCGGGTGGTGATCAAGGAACGCATCAGCGGTGATGGCGGTGACCTGGGCAGCCAGTTGAAGACCGGCCTTGATGCAGCTATCAAGAAATATGCCTAATTCTTGCGGCTTAATTCCTTCATGGCGCGCTCCAGCCCATTAAGAGTGAGCGGATACATCCGGTCATTCATAAGTTGACGCATTAGGGCTATGGAATGGGTGTAGTCCCAATGGGCTTCTTTGGTTGGATTGAGCCAGATGGCATTTTGATAGATGTCCAGCAGCCGCCTCATCCAGACCTCGCCGCTTTCTTCATTCCAATGTTCGACGCTGCCGCCCGGGTAGACAATTTCATAGGGGCTCATCGCGGCATCCCCGACAAAAATCACTTTATAATCATGGGGATATTTATGAAGAATATCATAGGTATTCATGCGGTTTTGATGACGGCGGCTGTTATCCTGCCAGACACCTTCATACAGACAATTATGAAAATAGAAATATTCCATATGTTTGAATTCGCTGCGTGCCGCCGAGAATAATTCCTCGCATAATTTTATATGGGGGTCCATAGAGCCGCCAATGTCAAAGAAGGTCAGGACTTTAATGGCATTATGCCGTTCGGGTACCATTTTTATGTCAAGATAGCCTTGTTTGGCCGTTGAGCGAATAGTGTCATCAAGATCAAGCTCTTCTGCGGCGCCAAGGCGGGCAAAATTGCGCAGCCGTTTCAGGGCAACTTTGATGTTGCGGGTGCCCAGTTCCACATTGTCATCCAGATTTTTGAACTCCCGCTTGTCCCAGACTTTAACGGCCCGGCGGTGGCGGCTTTCCTTTTGGCCGATACGCACGCCTTCCGGGTTATAGCCGTAAGCTCCAAAAGGCGAGGTGCCGGCAGTACCAATCCATTTGTTACCACCCTGATGGCGGCCTTCCTGTTCCTCAAGGCGTTTTTTAAGGGTTTCCATCAGCTTGTCCCAGTCGCCCATAGCCTCGATTTTGGCCATCTCTTCGGGGGTGAGGAACTTTTCGGCCATTTTGCGCAGCCAGTCTTCCGGAATTTCCGCCATGAGATCCTGAGCCTCTGGTGCTTCCAGCCCCTTGAAACAATGACCAAAAACCTGATCAAACTTATCCAGGTTGCTCTCGTTCTTGACCAGAGTTGTGCGGCTGAGATAATAGAAATTCTCAATCGAATAGTTGGCGATGCCCGCCTGCATGCCTTCCATCAGCGTAAGATATTCCCGCAGTGATACGGGCACGCCATGGTCACGCAGATTGAGGAAAAAATTTGTAAACATGTCTCTTCTTTGTGTGAGTTACCGATTCTCGCGGCGATTCATAAAGGCCAGCCGTTCCAGCATATGGACATCCTGTTCATTTTTCAGAAGCGCCCCATGCAAGGGCGGGATCAATGTCTTGGCATCGCGGCTTTTTAAAACCTCCACCGGCATGTCTTCCACCATCAATAGTTTCAGCCAGTCGAGCAGCTCTGACGTGGAGGGTTTTTTCTTCAAACCCGGCACATCCCGCACATCGTAAAATAGATTAAGGGCTTCCCGCACCAGAATATTCTGGATATCCGGGAAATGGACATCAATAATATCGGTCATGGTGCTCTTGTCCGGAAATTTAATATAATGGAAGAAACACCGCCGCAGGAAGGCGTCGGGCAGGTCTTTTTCATTATTGCTGGTGATAATTACGAGCGGACGGTTGATGGCTTTAATGGTCTCGCCGGTCTCATAGACATTGAATTCCATGCGGTCCAGTTCCTGAAGCAGGTCATTGGGAAATTCAATGTCGGCTTTGTCAACTTCATCGATCAGCAATATGGGGGTTTCATCGGCTGTGAAAGCTTCCCATAATTTGCCTTTGTTAATGTAATTTTTGATGTCGTGAACTTTTTCATCACCAAGCTGGCTATCGCGCAGCCGCGATACCGCATCATATTCATACAGGCCCTGCTGGGCCTTGGTCGTGGATTTGATGTGCCATTCCAATAGATCTTTGCTCATGGCCTTGGCCACTTCATGGGCCAGGACGGTTTTCCCGGTTCCGGGTTCGCCCTTGATCAGCAGCGGGCGCTGCAATGTGATGGCCGCATTGACCGCAACCATCAAGTCGGGCGTTGCCACATAAGTATCTGTACCAGTAAATTTCATAATCAAACATCCGTTTTATTTTGATGTATATTTAAGGCATATTTAGGCTTTTAACAAGGTAAAAAACCTTATCGGCTAACCTGATTTTTCTTTAAGTTTCTCAGCGACCCAGGGGGCGAATTCCTCTTTGACGAATAGAGGCATAAATTCGGGCCAGTCCAATGTGGGTGGTTTGATGGTCATGGTATATCCAGGAAAGAGCGGCGTACCGTTCTTGACACCAAAATTCCACCAGCCCGTGGTATTATATAATATCCACCAGGCTTGTGTCCCGGCGGCGGCGGCCTGGGCAACTGGCGAGGTACCGGGCCCCATGACCAGATCAAGATTTTTCATCAGGGCCGCCGTGCCCTCGAAGTCATCCTTCAGGTCCAGTTCTTCAAAATTATGCAGGGTAACGCCGTGGCTATCCAGCAATGCCTTGATCTCATCGGCAGATTCGCCATATTGGACATTGATAAAATTGATATTTTTCGTCTTGAGTATCGGTGCCCACTCCAATAGATCGGCATAGAACATATCCCGTTTGGCCTGTTGCAGGCCGCTTCGCCAGCATATGCCGATCGAGACTTTATGGGGCAGTTCGGCCAGTTTATTTTGCCAATAGGCGACTTTATCCTGCGCTGGGACGTGGAAACCTGCCCGCATATCAGGAATATCGTCAAGCGAGCGCCATTTATAGCGCATCAATTCGGTATAGAGGCACATATAGTCAATTTTTTCAGGCTCAATGCCCTCATAGAGCCGGACATTATACCCCGTGTCATGCTGGCCGTGAACATAGGGCAGTATCGTGGCCTCCTTGAAGCTGTTCTGGAAGAGAGGCACCAGGCGTTTGTCGCAGCCGATAATCACTTGTTTGGCTTCGCGGATGACCTCTGGATAGAGGCTGGAGAAAAGAATTTCATCACCAATACCCTGTTCTGCGCCAATCAGGATTGTTTTGCCTTTCAGGCTTTGGCCCTCCCATTTCTTAATTTGATAGGGCATGAAAACCGCGCCTGGATCAGAGGGATGATTGTGCCAGGCCAGCGCCTCAAATGCCGCCTCAAATTTACCTAATGTAAAACTGCTATGGGCCAGCGCCCGGTAGCCATAGGCCGTGTTCGGCGCAAGATGAACGGTTCTTTTGGCCATTTCCCAGGCCTTTTCCTTCTGCCCGAGATTGCCGTAAACCAGACAGAGATTACTGGCGAATAAGGATCTTTTCGGATCAAGGCGGTAAGCTTCCTCATAAAAGGTTTGCGCCGCCGGATAACCATCCCTAAAAGATACCCCGGCACCGATGGAATTCCATAAAAATGCATTATCCGGATAGATCGGGATCACATCCTGCAACAGCTGAATGGATTCCTCAAGCTGGCCATTTTCCCGCAATGCTGTGGCAAGATTGTTATAGCCCAAAGGCTCGCTTGGATTAAGCTGGCAGTAGAGGGTGAAAAACTTGACGGCCAATTCCGTAAAATCCATCGAAAGACAGGCACTGCCCAGTGATTCACAAATGGCCGGATTTTCGGCATTCTGATGCAGGGCATGTTCCAACAGATTGATGGCCTTGTTTTTCATGCCCAGTCCAAACAAACATCGTGACATCAGAACCAGCGTGTTGGGGTGGTAGCCTTTAAAATCAAGTGCTTTGGAGAAATAACGCAGGGCTTCTGTGAAATTGCCTTCTTCATAATGACGGGTCCCCGTAATGACCAGTTTATCATATTGATTTTTGGTCTTGGGACTCTGGAGCTCTTTGATCTTTTTTGTCATATAATCACTACCTGTATAGCTGCTCTGAGCTTGTAAATTACCGGATGGTTATCTTTTTATATGAAAATATTGTAACTAATTTCATTTTAATACTATAGTTAATTAACTTAATTCATATTTTATTAACACAAAATTTGAGATAATGGCTCAACGACATGAATGATTTGGGTCATACAAACGCGGACAGGTGAAGAAAAATGGCCCTAAAAATATCGTTAAAGCCGGGAGAAAAAATTGTCGTTAACGGCGCCGTGATTGTCAATGGTGACAGAAGAGGCGCGCTGATCTTGCAAAATAAAGCTTCCCTACTGCGGGAAAAAGATATTTTGCAGGCCGAGGATGTGGATACGCCGGTCAAGCATATCTATTTCCCGATCATGCTGATGTATATGGATGACAAAGGATTTAACAAGTATCATGAGCAATTTGTCCTGCGCATGACAGAGCTGTTAAGTGTGATAGAAGATCCCATTGCAAAGGCTGTTTGTGTCGCCATCAGCAAGGATGTTATGGACGGCGAATTTTATAAGGCCCTGCTCAAATGCAAAAAGATGTTCGACTATGAAAAAGAAAGACTGAATTATGTCGCTGAAGGCGTATCAGACAACCCAGAAGGCCAATGAATCTTCCAGCCAAACCGAATATCGGTTATTTGCCGATGTGACGCGGGCTTTAATGGACGCGAAAGATTTGCCGAAACTTGACGTGAAATTACATGATGCACTGCTTTGGAACCGGCAATTATGGTCGGCACTGGCCACAGATTGTGCCGTTGAAGGCAATATGCTGCCCAAACAGCTGCGGGCTTCGATCATTTCCATATCTATCTGGGTGGGTAAATACAGCTCGCAGGTGGCGCGTGGCGATGAAACTATTCAGGCCTTGATTGATATCAATAAAAATATCATGGAAGGCCTGTCGGCTCAGGCTCAGAATAATGTGGCAGAAGCGACAAATGCCAACCAATCTCCCAATACAAATTATTCCATATAAATGTTAATTTTTTCCGCAAAATCCTGAGGTTTATGGTTAATATAAGTTAACCATAATAGGGTTATGCACTATAACATCATGATTCTGAAAGAGGAATCTTCTCCATCTTTTAAAAACGCCTTGTTAACTATTCCTTAATAGATTACAACTTATTCTTATCACGTCAGTTGGATTGCCAGAAAGGCATTTGTTCACTTAACTGGCATGAGTGGGTTTCGGCCCTTTAATGGAGCAAAATGCTCTTTAGTTTACATACTCTCAGAATGGAGAATATATTATGGCTTTTTCAGTCAACACAAACGCAGGTGCTTTATTCGCTCTGCAATCCCTCAATAAAACAAACTCACTACTTGATAGCGTTCAGTCCAGAATTAACACTGGTTTGAAAGTGGCATCTGCCAAAGATAATGCGGCTGTTTTTGCCATCGCTCAGGGACAGCGGGCTGATCTGGCCGGTCTTGATGCGGTAAAAGGTTCTCTGGACCGTGCGTCAAGTTCTTTGAATGTTGCGCTTGCCGCAGCAGAAGCAGTTTCTGATCTTTTAATTGAATTGAAAGCAAAAGCGGCGACCGCGATTGACCCCGGCACGGATGCCGCGTCACGTACAGCGCTGAATGATGAGTATCAAAGTCTGATTGCTCAGATCAATACCGTTGTTGCCAATGCCGAATTTAACGGCGTTAATGCTGTGAATACCGGCGGTGCATCGGTTCAGGCTCTTGTTGCTGTGCCGGATGGTTCAGATTCAGCAGCGGCCTTCTCTATTACAGTTGCGGCCACAGATATTTCGGCCACAAGTGTTGGTTTGGGTATTTCTGCCACCAGCGTTATCACGTCGGTTGCGACCGCTTCTACAGCGCTTGCCCTTATCAGTGCGGCTGAATCAACGGTAACGACCTTCCTGTCCACACTTGGTGCGGGCGCGAAACGTGTTGAAATCCAGCGCGCATTTACCGATAAGCTTTCTGATGCCATCGAAATTGGTATTGGTAATCTGGTGGATGCCGATCTGGCCCGTGAAAGTGCGAACTTGCAGTCACTGCAGGTGAGGCAGCAGCTTGGTCTTCAAGCCCTGTCAATTGCGAACCAGGCACCGGGTTCCGTATTGTCACTATTCAGATAATATTATATTTTACGATTTTGGTGGGGGCATATATTGCCTCCACCAGATTTCGCAGCTAAATTTTTTAAAATATTTTTTTTATGTAATTTGTTATATAGTGTTTTGGATTTCTTATGAATGTTACGTTGTAGCGTTAGAGTATAGAAAGATGGGTATATGTAGAGGTTGATATGGTAGATGGGATTAACATAAATAGTCCGCGATTATCTGGACCCGGCGAGAAAAATGAGGTTGTGTCAAAAGCTGCTGCCGAGAGCAACAGCGCGCCAAAGATACAAAAAACTCAAGAGGTTAATCAGATACAGCGTGCAGACGTTTCTTCAGTAATTTCAAAATCAGCTGAAAGGCGACTGGATTCATTGACGTCCGGTAATCTGGGCGACTTTTTGAAAGCCGCTGAAAAATTCATTGAGGCTTCCTTGCCGAACAAGCCGCCCGGCACGCGGCTGCGTATCGATCTGGATGATGTTTCTGGAAGATTCGTCTATCAGGGCGTTGATATTAATACGGGTGACGTGATTACCCAATTTCCGTCAGAAGATATATTGAAACTTATCGCTTTCAACAGGGAGCGTGATGGCATTGAAGGTATTGTGGTTGACGAAGAAGCCTAATCGCGATGTTTCTGATATTTTATTTATGGTTCGTACCCTGCGGTGCGGGCCATTTTTACAAATAATATTATGACGGATAATATTATTTGTATATCTCAGGCCCGAATGACATCAACGCGTCTGCCGGGGAAAATACTGAAACAGGTCTGCGGGCGGACGCTATTGGATTATCATGTCAGCCGTCTGCTCAAAAGCCAATATATTGACCGGCTGGTGATTGCCACAACCGTTAATGCAACCGACGATCCGATCGAACAATATTGCACGGCAAAAAACATTGATTGCGTTCGGGGCGATGAGGCGGATGTTCTGGCGCGCTATTATCAGGCCGCGCAGGAATATTCGGTGGCTTCTTCGGCGAATATAATCGTGCGGGTCACCTCTGATTGTCCCCTGATTGATCCTGATCTGCTCGATCAGCTGGTGCGCTATTATATCAGCCACCGGGATCAGTATGATTATGTCGCGCTGGGAGACGATCATTTTCCGCGCGGACTTGATGTTGAGGTTTTTTCGGCAGAGGCCTTGGCAAAAGCTCATACTCATGGTCAGCTGCCTCTTCAGCGGGAGCATGTCACCCCCTATATTTACCGCGATGGCAGTGAATTTCGCTGCGGGATATTGCCATCTGATGAAAAATATGGCCATCACAGATGGTGCGTTGATGAGCCCGCGGATTTGCTATTGATAACAAATATTCTCGAGGCTTTTGAAGGCAGGGATGATTTTTCTTGGGCGGAATGCTGCCGCCTTTTTGATGAAAATCCCCATTGGCTGGCCCTTAATGACAAGATCAGGCAGAAAACGCTTGAACAATGAGATTTATATATCGGTAATTTGTCGTAAAAGCTTGATTCTTAAAAGAAGTTAATGAATTAATTTTCTTTTATCTATATAATCTTTCGAGCATTTAACTTAATTTACAGGATCGCCCCATGACACAGGACCAAACAGAACAAGTCAAATTCTGGCGCGGTGATTTCGGGGATACTTATGTCGACCGGAATGCGACTTCTCATGACCAGATGAAGATGAGAATATCTATGTGGGTTCGAATTCTCGCTCATATGGCGGGCGATATGCCCAAATCGATATTGGAGGTTGGTCCCAATATCGGCCTTAATATCCGGGCCATGAAAATGCTGTGTGATGCGGAATATTTTGCGGTGGAACCCAACGCAAAGGCCCGGAAAACGCTGATAGAGGACGGCTTGCTGCCCGAGGCCAATCTGCAGGATGCTTTCGCCGGAAATTTTGCAATGCCGCCGGCACCGGTTGATTTGGCCTTTACCTCTGGCGTGATGATCCATATTCACCATGATGATCTTTTGCCCGCCTGCACCAACATCTATAATGCGACGAAGAAATATATTGTCTGTAATGAATATTTTTCAGACAGGCCGGAAATTTTGCAATATCGTGGCCACGGCGATAAATTATTCAAACGGGATTACGGCTCTTTCTGGCTGGAAAATTTTCCCGACCTGAAATGCCTTGGTTATGGTTTTGAATGGAAACCGTTGACCGGAATGGATAACGCCACATGGTGGGTTTTTGAAAAAAGATAAGGATTAATGATGGATATGACAGTAATCCGGTCTTTTGAAAGTGATCTTGCTTTTCTGGATGATGCGACCCTGTTGATTACCGGGGGCACGGGATCATTTGGTAAAATGCTGACACAAACCCTGCTTGACAGGGCTAAGCTGAGCCGACTGATCATTTTCTCCCGCGATGAATTAAAGCAATATGAAATGGAACAATTCTTTGCGGATCATCCCGGCAGCAATAGTCTGCGGTTTTTTATTGGCGACGTACGCGATAGAAACAGGTTGGATATGGCGCTACGCGGGGTTGATTATGTTATTCATGCGGCGGCTTTGAAACATGTGCCTATTGCTGAATATAATCCTTTTGAATGTATTAAAACCAATATCTTTGGTGCCCAGAATTTGGCAGAAGCGGCCATTGGTTGCGGCGTAAAAAAAATCATTGCCCTGTCCACGGACAAGGCGGCCAGTCCGCTTAATCTTTACGGTGCCTCGAAACTGGCCTCGGACAAGATATTTGTCGCGGCCAATGCGCTTGGCGGCGCGCAGGACTTTACCTGTTCTGTGGTGCGTTATGGCAATGTGCTCGGCTCACGCGGATCTGTCGTGCCGTTTTTCCAAAAATTGATTGCTGATGGTGCGGATCATTTGCCCGTAACCGATATGCGCATGACCCGTTTCTGGATCACCCTGCGTCAGGGGGTTGATTTTGTCCTGAGCAATCTGGAGATGATGCAGGGCGGTGAGATTTATATCCCGAAAATTCCCAGCATGAAAGTGAGCGATATGGCGCGAAGCCTCGCGCCGGATTTGGAAATCCGGGAAATCGGTATCCGCCCCGGAGAGAAGCTCCATGAACAGATGATTACCCGAGATGATGGCCGTCAGACAATCGCGCTCGAAGACCGTTATATCATCACCCCGCAATTCAGATTTTGGTCCGATAAATATTATATGGACCATGCGGCCACCCGCGCGGCCGAAGATTTTGACTATTCCAGCGATACCAATCAGGAATGGCTGGATGCCGCCCAGTTCCGTGAGCTGTTAACGCGGATATGACCTTGGACGACCATAAATATTTGCCTTATGGCCGGCAATTTTTGGATGAAGATGACATTCGGGCCGTTACCGAAGTCCTGCAGGGGGATTGGCTGACAACCGGCCCGACCATCAAAAAATTCGAAGATGAATTGCAGCAGTTTGTCAAATCAGATTATGTCGTGTCCTGTTCCAGCGGGACCGCTGCCCTCCATATGGCCTATATGGCACTGGGTATTGGCCCGGGCGACCGGGTCATTGTCCCGGCCATCAGTTTTGTTGCCACCGCTAACGGCGCGGTTTATTGCGGGGCGGATATATTATTCACTGATGTCGACCCGGCCACAGGACTGATGCGGGCGCAGGATGTCTTAACGCTGATCGCAAGTATGACTTCGGCGGAACTTCAGTCCGTGGCGGCCATCACACCGGTTAATTTGGCCGGAGAAGTGGCAGAGATTGAGGCCATCAGTAAGATTGCCCGCCAGCATGGCTGGCAGGTGATTATTGACAGCTGTCACGCGCTGGGCAGCATATATACGGACGAAGAAGGCAAGACGCGCACAGCGGGCGATTGCCATTTTTCTGATATGGAGGTTTTTTCCTTCCACCCGGTCAAGACCATTGCCATGGGCGAAGGCGGCGCGGTCACCACTAATGATCCGGCCTATTATGACAGGCTTTGCCTGCTGCGCAATCACGGCTTGCAAAAGGATGCGGATCAATGGTTTACCGCACCAGAAGCGGGCAAGCCACCGCCCTGGTATTATGAAATGCAGATTTTGGGCTATAATTATCGCCAAAGTGACATCCATTGCGCCCTCGGCCTGAGTCAGCTTGCCAAATTACCGGCATTTATCGATCACAGGCGCCGGCTGGCCAGGAAATATGATCATTTGCTGACCGGGATTTCTGCGCATATTAAACCAATGAATTCTACGCCGGGTTGCCGGGCGGCGCGGCATTTATATGTCGTGTTGATTGATTTTGCGGCATTGGGCATGACGCGGGCCGATTTTGTTGCGGCCTTATCCGCCTGTCAGATCGGCAGCCAGCTGCATTATATTCCGATCTATGCCCATCCTTTTTACGTTGAAAAATATGGCCCGCAGAGCAGACCGGGCGCAGAAGAATATTATGCGCGAACCTTATCGCTACCGCTCCATATGGCCGTGACGGAAGAGGATGTGGATTACATCGTTCAGCAGATTTCAGAGATTATCACAGGATCATCAGCGCGATGATCCATAAACCCCATATTGTCGCCACCATTGAAGCGCGTATGACCTCTTCCCGCTTGCCGGGCAAGGTGATGATGACCTGCCTTGGAAAAACAATGTTGGCACATATGGTGGATCGGGTAAGGCGTAGCTCATGCCTGGATGATATTATCATCGCCACGACCGTCAATCAGACAGATGATGTGATCGCAGAGGAAGCCGAAAGACTAAATGTGAAATGTTATCGCGGCAGCGAAGATAATGTCATGTCGCGGGTGTTGGAAGCGGCAGTTTCTTTTAAGGCAGACATCATTGTTGAACTTACCGGCGATTGCCCCCTGATCGACCCGGCCCTGATAGATCATGCGGCGGAACAATATCTTGCCAGCGGCGTTGACTATCTTTCCAATCTTAATATTGAGGAATTTGACAAGGGTTTGGCGCATCCCTTGGGCTATGCGGTTCAGGTCTTCAGCAGAGTTGTTCTGGCCGATGCTTATGGCCGCACGGATGATCCGCTTGACCATGAGCATGTCAGCCGCGCGTTATACCAAACGCCGGAACGTTATTCGGTTAAATATTTACCAACGCCCAGGGCGCAGCGCGGCCCGCAAATGTCGGTCACGCTGGATACGCGGCAGGATTTTGAGGTTATTTGCGCTGTCCTGCAGGCTTTTGGCCCGGAAAATTCCGATTTTACCATTGAGGATGTGGTGCAATTTCTGAGTGATCACCCGGAAATCAGGCAGATCAATCAGAATGCAGGTCGAGTTAAGGTATAGGAATAATGGCAGCTTCCAAGGAAAAACTTTCTGTTCTGATCATTGGCTGCGGGGCGATCGCCGGGGGCTATGATGAACAGGATATGACGGGCCAAAATACCTTGGGCCAAAATATTTTGGGCAAAAATATCTTGGGTCCTAACATCCTGAGTCATGCCAAGGCCTATAAAACCCACGGTGGATTTGACCTTGTGGGCTGTCTGGATTTGGACAGGGCAATCGCGCAGGATTTTGCAAAATTCTGGGGCGTGAATAAGGCCTATAACAGCCTTGATCAGGCCATGAAGGACCGGAATTTTGACATCGTCTCGCTCTGCACATCAACGCCCAGCCATGAAAGTTATCTGCGCCGCTTGGCCGATCAGGGCATCCGGTTAATCTTCTGTGAAAAACCGATCACCGACAATCTGGCCAGCGCCCGTGAAATGGCGGCACTTCACAAAGATAATATGGCGGTGAATTATATCCGGCGTTTTGACCCTGACATCATCCAGTTGGCGCAAGCGATTAATGACAAGAAATACGGTAAATTTTTATCTGGAACGGCAAGATATAATAAGGGCTTATATAATAATGGCTCCCATATGACGGATCTGCTGCATTGGCTGCTTGGCCCGATGAGTGTCAGGTCTGCCGGCGACATTATTGAGGATTTCTGGCCGGATGATCCCACCCTGTCGGCCCGGCTTGAACCCGATCAGGGCGGTCAGATTGAGCTGATCGGTTCAGATGTGCAATTGGGCATGATTTTCGATCTCGACCTTGTTTTTGCGCAGGCCCGGATCACGTTGAGTGATTTTAGCCGCCGATTGACCATTCAATCCGGCGATGGCCCTGACGAGCAAATTACCACCGGTTTGAACCGGGGTATGCTGAATGCTGTAGCCAATATTTATGATCATTTGGCTCAGGGGGCGACCTTGCAGTCAACGGCGGCGAATGGTCTGTCTGCACTGGAAATATGCGCCCGGATCAGGGCAATGGCGGGCCTGTCATGAGAAAAATTCTCCTGATTAGCCGCGACCCCGGCGGCAGTAACCAGCTTGTTGCCCTATATGATCAGCTGTTGGCTGACTCTAAAAATCCAGACAATCCTGAGATCATAGTGATTGCTAAGGATTACGCCAAAGCCATCTGGCAGCAGAATGGCATCACAGCGCAGGCATGGCCTGATGGTATAACAGAGGCGGATTTGGCCGGGTTTTTGGCCGCTTATCAGGCGGATCAGATCATCACCGGCACGGGTCATATGGATGACCGAACGGAGCAGATGGTCTGGCGCATTGCCCGGCAGCTTGGCATCCCCACCACAGCATTTCTCGATTCTTCTCATAATATTGCGGTGCGTTTTAAGGACAGGCAGGGCAAGATTTTTCTGCCGGACTTTGTATCGGTGATAGATGATGACGCCATTCCCGCGCTACTTGCCCTTGGGCTAGTGCGGCAGAATATTATTGTCTCTGGTGATTTATATGCGAATTATGTCAGCAAACGCCGGGCGGGGCAGAATCAAAGTGGGTTGCTTCACGCTGAATGGGGGGTAAAGGCGGGGGAAAGCCTTATTTTATTTGCTTCTGATTATATTCGCGAAATGCAGGCTTTGGGGATGACCTTTGACGTAACGGAATTTGATTGCCTTGAGCATTTGATGGCGTTGTTACAATCCAGTGATGACCTTGCGCATGGTCTTACTAATGATCTTACTGGCCCATACCGGCTGGTCATCCGGCCACATCCAAAGGATACGCCCGGAAAATATGATGGTTACCTGAAGCAAAGCACGCCAAATATGACCATCGTGATCAGCAGTTCTGGGGCTTCTCTCGATGCGGTTATGGCCTCAGACATGGTCGCTTCGATGGGGTCATCCCTGTTGAATGAGGCCAGACTATTGGGCGTGGCCGCGCTGGAGCTTGGGCCTTTGCTTAAGGCTCATAAAGACGGTTGAAAAAATCGCGCATTATTTCTGTGCGGTTGTCCTGGCTCTTCTGCTTTTGCAAGCCAGCCCAATCTGCGGCGCAAATAGTGCCGCCCCGACGCTTTAGCAGATCATAAAATCTTTCCGATGTGATGGCATAGCTTGCCACATCATATTTTTCGCCGTTTCTGATGCCGTAATGTTCATGATATCCCTCAAGCCGGTAGCCAATCAATTCCAGACTATTCATCCATTGCCAGAGGCCCACATGTTGCCCGCCGGAGATCCTTTGAAGATTGAGCCGGTCAAAAGCATGTTGGGTCAGCAGGGCAACGGCTTCCAATGCCGCGCCTTTAACAGATCTGTCGCCAAATACAATGCTCAGTTCAGCCGTGCGCAGGACAGGGTTAATGAATTTCAGGCAGATCACGCCGATATGCCGGGCGTTTTTCTTGTCAACGGCCACCAGCAACAGGGATGTGGGGTCGGCCATTTCACGGGCGACAATTTCCGCCTGTTGCTCCCGGTTGACGGGGAAGTTGCCATGAACCAGAAATTGTGTCGTGACAGGGTCATTGAACCAGCTGTGCCAATGGCCCTCGATGACGTCTTTTTCAATATTAGGCTGGCGCAGGGCAACGATATCACCGTCCAGAAAAATATCGGCATCTTGCGGATTATGGTCATTCATAAGGCATTCCCGTGTTTATTTGCCATGATTAATTTACCTGTGATCAGGGTATCATAGACAGCAAAAAAGGGAAGACCATTTAACCGAAGATACCTAATATGGCCTGCGGTGCCTGATTGGCAATTGATAGAGCCTGCACCCCAAGCTGTTGTTTGACTTGTAAGGCCTGCAAATTAGCACTTTCCTTGGCCAGATTGGCATCCACAAGATTACCGATCCCGATCTGGATGGTGTCGGATATTTTATCGGCAAAGATACGCTGGGTTTCCAGTGATTTTGCGCCCGCGCCCAGTCTGGTCAATACGGCGCTCACGGCAGCAAGGGAAGCGGAAACATTGGCCAACGCTGCCGAAGCAAGGTCCTGCGTCGAGATTGTCTGAGCCGCTGTGATGCTAATATTGCCGCCGCCCAGGGTGAGGTTCTGATGGGCAATGCTGATGGTCTGGGTGGCATTGGGATTGGTGATCGCCACGATGGCATCGGTGCCAGCATCAAGTATATTTGTCCCGTTAAATTCTGCGTTACTGACGATGATACTGATCTGATCCCTTAGCGCTGAGAAATCTTCGTTCAAGGCTGTCCGGCTTGTCGCATCAAGGCCGGCATCGGCCGCCGCAACCGTTTTTTCCTTCATTTCAATCAGCAGGTCTGAAATGGCCCCGGCGGCGGCCAGTGCAATATCGGCAATGCTGATCGATCTGTCCAGACTTTGCTTGACCGCATTATATCCCTTAAGGTCAGCGCGGAGTTTCTGGGCGATGGAAAAAATGGCGGCATTATCCTTGGGAGAGGACACCCGTAATCCGGTGTTGATATGATTCTGTGTTGTTTCCAATTCACGCGTGGTTTTATTCAGATTGAACAGAGCGGAAAGTGCAATTGCGTTGGTATTTACAGAAAAAGCCATTTTTTTGATCCCATCTGATAAAAATTCACCAGAACATATAAATATTTGGTTTTAATAAGTTTGGCCGGAGGTTCTGGCCTCATGGGTGCCAGAACCTCTGAACATATTTGGCCCTATTCAGAATGGCGCGTTATCTTAATTTCCGAATAGACTTAATATCGATTGCGGCGCCTGATTGGCAATCGACAGGGCCTGAATGCCCAATTGCTGTTTCACCTGCAGCGATTGCAGGTTGGCACTTTCCTTGGCCATATTGGCATCCACCAGATTACCGATACCGATCTCAATGGTATCGGAGATTTTATCAGCGAAGGCCCGTTGGGATTCCAAAGATTTACCGCCGGCGCCCAATCTGGTCAATACAGCATTGACCAGTGCCAGAGAACTGTCAATTTGTGTCAGGGCGGTTGCTGCCAATGTTTGGGTCGTGATGGTCTGCACCGCCGTCACTAGGATATTACCGCCGCCCAAGGTGAGGTTTTGATGGGCAATGGTGATGGTCTGGGTGGCGTTAGGATTGGTGATCGCCACGATGGCATCGGTGCCGGCATCAATCAAATTGGTGCCATTGAATTCCGCATTGGCGACGATGATGCTGATTTGATCGCGCAGGGCTTCGAAATCCTCATTCAAGGCTGTCCGGCTTGTTACATCAAGACCGGCATCGGCCGCCGCCACGGCTTTTTCTTTCATTTCAATCAACAGGTCTGAAATGGCCCCGGCCGCTGCCAGTGCGATGTCGGTCGTGCTGATAGACCTGTCGAGACTTTGCTTGACCGCATTATAACCTCTCAAGTCGGCGCGCAATTTTTGAGCGATTGAAAAGATCGCCGCATTGTCTTTAGCGGTTGATATTTTTAAACCCGTATTAATACGGGTCTGGGTGATTTCCAGATCTTTTGTCGTGCTATTCAAATTAAGCAGGGCCGATAGGGCACTGGCGTTTGTATTAACTGAGAAAGACATTCCGCTTTCCTTTCATGAGTTGCATTCCGAATATGTCGTATCCCACATTGGGGATATTCCAATTACTAATTTGCAAGAGATGTGCCAGTTTCTTGTTGTCGATTAACTCATTGAAATAAATAATAAAAAAATATTCATTAACAATATGAATTCAATAAACAGGTAGATTCTGCCATAGGGTCGGCAAAGGTTGCAGTATGGGGAAAGTGTGACATATGTGCGGATGCTGAAAAAGGCTCAAAATCAGGCCAAAGATCAGGCCAAAGATCAGGCCAAAGATCAGGCAGATTATCAGAGGTCAGATGGTGCGATTTAGGGTGATGGACGTGGGCGATTTATTGACAGACCGGGCGCCATTGGCTCCATATCGGTTGGCCTGACTTTGGCTCTTGACGACTTCCTGACTGATGGCTTGAATCATATTCTCAGATATGTGTTTCAAGCTTTTGACCAGCCGCGTATGCCGGGTAAGCACAGTTTGAAAGAGCCGTGATTCCTGCTTTAAAATACGCACGGCCGCGCCATTGCCGCAGGCCGGCAGCCCGCCGCGCTGGTTTAACTCGGACATTTCCTTATGATAGGATGCCATCAGTTGATTTTTTAATGGCTGAAGTTTTTCCATTTCCCGGGGACGGCTCGTTTGCAGCAGGATAATTTCCTCGGAAATGATTTTAGTGAGGTCTTTTGTGGTCTGAATGAGCGGCGTTAAAAGACTTTGGTGGCTCAGGTCTTCGGTATCGGAACGCGCGTTATTTGACATTTTGGTCATTCACTTCCTGTGTTTTTAAAATTTCCTTATAGACGGCATGAGACAAACCGATACCGCCATTGCGTGCGATTTGGCTGGCGATCTGCTCGCTCAGAACATCCTGAAAGACTTCTTCACCCTGTCCGCCGCCAAAGGGGCCGTCGGCCTTGATGCCGATCGACATGCTTTTCAGAATTTGAGACAGAAATACCGCTTCAAAAGTCTCTGCCGTCTCCCAGGCTTTTTTCTCGAAAGCGTTTGTGGGCAGGGTTTTATTATTTTTTGTATCGGTCTGATTTTGGATCAGATTGCGAACTTGTGGCTGGATATCGAGGAATTTCATGTCCATCACATCACCTCAATTTCTGCATGGAGCGCACCGGATACTTTTAAGGCCTGTAAGATGGCAATCATGTCGCGCGGGCCTATGCCGAGCGCGTTCAGCCCGTCAACCAATTCTTGTAAATTGACCCCGGGCTTGAGCAGCGCGAATTTTTTTCCCGTGCCATCATCAACCTCAAGGTCGGTTCTGGGTACCACAGCCGTTTCCCCGCCACCAAAAGGATTGGGCTGAGAGACTTGCGGTGATTCTGATACCCGAATGGTTAGATTGCCCTGGGCAATGGCCACTTCGCTGACCCGAACCTCGTTGCCAATCACGATAATTCCGGATCGCTCATCCACGACAACCTTGGCTTTTTGATCGGGCTGAACATAGAGCAGTTCAAGTGCCGTGACCAGTCCGACCATATTGTCGGCGTAGCTGTCCGGCTTGATCACCAAAACAGTCGCCGGGTCAAGGGCCATGGCGGTTTTGACACCCATCTCCTGGTTAATGGCATTGGCAATACGCTGTGATGTGGTGAAATCAGGGTCACGCAATGAAAATAGAATTTCTTTCTTGGTCAGCATGGAATAATTGACTTCCTTTTCCACAATGCCGCCGTTTGGTATCCGTCCGGCTGTGGGCACCCCTTGCGTCACGCTGCTGGCATCTCCGCCAGCAGAAAAACCGGACACCTGAATCGAGCCTTGGGCCACCGCATAAACCTCGCCGTCGGCGCCTTTAAGGGGGGTCACAATTAAGGTGCCGCCCCTCAGGTTATCAGCATCGCCAATGGAACTGACACTGATGTCAAGGCGGCTTCCGGTGCGGGCAAAGGGCGTCAGGCTGGCGGTTACCATAACGGCCGCTACATTCTCGGCCTTCATTTCAGCACCCCGGGTGTTGACGCCCAGACGCTCCAACATGGCTGTGATACTCTGCTCTGTGAAGGGGGCGTTGCGCAGGGAATCGCCGCTGCCGTTGAGGCCAACCACAAGGCCGTAACCGACAAGCTGATTTTCCCTCACGCCTTCAATAGACACCAAGTCCTTGATGCGGGAGGCGGCCTGAGCGGGCAGGGCATGGGACGCGCCTATCACAGTCATCAGGATAAAGGTGATGAGTTTTTGCCTCAGTTTCTGTTGCTCTGACTTCTGCAGCATTGTGATTCCATTTCAGAAAATTGTTATGATCTCTCACATGAGTTATGCGAAATTCATGCCAAAAAATTCCAAAAGGGAAAAAGATTTAAGCCATTGTTTTGTATAGATATTTCATATGAATATTGAAATATTCTTGCCAAGGCACAGACGCAGGCAGAAATTATTACCCATAGGGGAAAGGATTGCCGGGCAGGAATGCCATCATATATGTCTTTGAAGCGCAGCCCTGTTCTGGTATTTAGGGGGGTGATATATATTTGATGAGGACCCAATGGAAATAAAAGGACCAGGACGGATTACGCCCGCCGGCGTATCGGGTAAAGGAAAGAAACGCGGCTCTGATAAGGCGGGCTTTAGTAAAGCCCTGTCATCAGAGGAGGCACCAGCCGCCGCCCCACCCAGTGGCACATCCCCATTGACGGCTGTGAATTCTCTGCTGTCTTTGCAGGAAATGCCCAGCAGCACAGAGGGAAAATCAAAGGGCCTGGCCAGAGCAGAAGACCTTCTTGGTCAGCTTGAACTTATCCGCCACGGGTTGCTGGCCGGACAAATTCCCCAACGAAAATTAAAAGATGTCGTCACCATTGTCTCGCGGGAGCGGGAATTGTCCAATGATGCGGCATTGGATGAAATTCTTGATGATGTGGAATTGCGGGTAAAGGTTGAGTTGGCAAAGCTTGAAATGCTGGGATAACGGGGTTGTACAAGTGGCTTTGACCCTATTTTCCTCAAGGCAATATTAACGCTTGAATTGTCGGTTTGACTTGAGTAGTTTGTCATCGAAAAAGCGGTTGTGTGTAAGCTGCGTTCTTTAAGATGATAATGTTAGAGGCTATTGATGACTATTAAGTTGCCAGAAGGATACAAACCTTCACCGGACGAGGCGTTCATGAATGAAAACCAAGTCCAGTATTTTCATAAGAAGCTCATAGATTGGAAAGAAGAGATTTTACGTGAATCCAAGGAAACGTTACATCATCTTCAGGAAGATAGCCAGAAGGAGCCTGATATTGCCGACCGTGCCTCATCAGAGACGGACTGGTCGATTGAATTGAGAACCCGGGACCGTCAGCGTAAGTTGATTACGAAAATTGATGCGGCCATAGAGCGATTGAAGAATGGCGAATATGGCTATTGCGAGGTCACCGGCGAGCCGATAAAACTGGAACGGTTGGATGCGCGGCCCATTGCCATGATGAGCCTGGAAGCGCAGGAAGAACACGAGAAATACGAAAAGGTTCACAGAGACTCGTGAACATGGTGAGTTAATATATTAAAAGGGCCGCACTCTTCTGGTGCGGCCCTTTTTCTTTGTGCGGGAAACGGGGGATGGGGGGTGCCCATGCCCCGAACACAAGATTTGGATAAGTTATTTTGTCCAGATTCTAGAAAGGGAACAGAATGTCAAACAATTGGGAGCCGTAACGGGCTTGCTGGACATCTGTCAATTGGCCGCGCCCGCCGTAAGAAATTCTGGCTTCTGCAATTTGGGTATGTTGAATGGTATTGGTGGAGCTGATGTCTTCTGGCCGGATAACACCCATTACGGTCAGTTCCCGCACTTCAAAATTCACCCGTACTTCCTGACGGCCCTGAATGACCATATTGCCGTTGGGCAGGACTTGCGTGACCACAGCGGCCAGTGTTAAATCCACGGATTCACTACGGTTGACCCTGCCGGTACCGGCATTAGATGTGGTACTTCCCATATTAATCAGGGATGAGGGGTCAACCGCATCGGGCAAAATCCTGCTCAGTTGGCTTTCAAGTCCTAAAACATTTGGCGCATTGGCCGTGTCGGAGTTTGATCGCGTGCGGGTGGTCTGGTTATCAATGCTGGCCTTGTCGTCAATGATGATATCGATGGTGAGAATGTCACCAACTTTACTGGCCCGCTGATCACGGAAGAAATTTTTCGATCCAATGCGCCACAAGGAATTTTTTTGATGGGTGAGACTTGCCGTTTGCTGCGGTGAAACCTGAATGGCCTTTTGGCCTGGCTGGTTATCCTGGGGGACAACACGGGCGGATTCAATCGGGGCAAGATCCGGGGCTTGGCCAATATCGCCTATTCTGCTGATGGCGCTGCATCCGGGCAGGGTCAGGGCAAATATAACGGCCATGCAGAGCCGTTTTGCGTTTTTATAGCTCATCTTTGTCTCTGGTTTTTCTAAGCCAAATTCATCGGTCATTGTCTTATCCTTATCCTCTTGCAATTACGGCTAATTATTTAACTGTGCTATTCTGTTGTGGCCAGAAATTACCTGTACCTGACCCGGCCCGATGACCACGGCTTCGATTGTTTTGTGGGATTTACTGTTCATCACACGAATAACGTCGCCGCGCCCGCCTTTTTCAATTGCTTTTCCAATAGCCGTCAGGTTTATTTTTCCCGCATTAAAAAGAATGCTGACCATGTCACCCCGGCCAATGATATTGGGCCGTGTAAGGTCGCTGACCTTGAGCGGGATGTTGGGCCTCAGGCCGCGTCTCGGCGTCATTCCGATCAGTTGGTCTTTCGTGCGGACGATATTCCGGCCAATACCAAGGGTTGGCAAGGGCGTCCATTCCAAGTCCCGTGCCGTAATTTCCCTTCCCGGAGGGATGGTTTTATTTAAAGCCGGTACATAGCTTATGGCGTGGGTTCGCCCGCTAAGGGTCGACATTTTAAAGCTGCCGTCACCGACCGGGATAGATACCACGGCTGAGAATTTTCCCGTGCGCTGTGTGAAGCTGAATTCTTCCAGTGTAATATCCTTGATGTCGCCGTCATCAGGTAAATGAATGACGGCATTTTTTTGGTCAAGCGTGATGCCATATTTCTGGCCAGATGATCTGTGAGAGGCCATTTCCTGTTTGATCAGATGCTTGAGATCTTCGGCTTTAAGGCTTTTGCCCGTTCGGTTTACCGTGATTTGGCGGACATTCCGGCTGTTCTGCCAATAGACATTATGTTGCCGGGTCAGGCTGGCCAGATATTTGGTCGAAACATATGCCTTCTTTCCGGGGGCAGGGGCGTTCATGACCCATATATCGTGACCTGCATCCAGATTTTCCAGTAAATCGCCAAGTGTTATGGTTGATTTGCTCACCGTGGCCTGCGCTTTTACGTCTGCCAGTGCCAGGGCTGCCTGCGTTGAGGATGCCCAAAATAGGATCAGAATTATGGTCTGATATATGATGCCCTTATATAAGATCGGTTTCATGGGTTTAGCCTTATCTTAAGTTTGATGTCACGCTCATCATTTCATCGGCGGTACTGATGACTTTACTGTTCATTTCATAAGCTCTTTGGGCCGTGATGAGTGAGGTAATCTCGGATACGGAATTGACATTGGAGTTTTCCAGAAAATTCTGTAATACAGCACCAAAACCCGGTGTATTCGGCACACCGACATTGGCCGCGCCAGAGGCTGGCGTTTCAAGGAATTGATTGTTACCGATGGCTTCTAATCCAGCCGCATTGGGAAAAGTGACCAGCTCGAGCCGACCAACATTTGTCGGGTCAATCTGTCCCTGCAATTTGACCAGAACCTCGCCTTCAGGGTTGATGGAAATATCAACAGCTTCCTGAGGAATGGTCAGCGCAGGCCCGACCACATAACCCTCCATGGTGACAATTTGGCCTGTGGGGCCCAATTGAAATGATCCGGCGCGCGTATAGGCATCTTCGCCGTTGGGCAGGGTCAGGCGGAAATAGCCGCTGCCGTTAATGGCCAGATCAAGGGAATTTTCAGTGCCAACCACGCTGCCTTGTTCCGTGATTCTGTAAACTCCGCCGGTTTTAACGCCGACGCCGATTTGAATGCCCGTTGGAATAACGGTTCCCGCATCAGATGAAGCCGCACCGACCCGTTCAATATTCTGATAGAGCAAATCCTGAAATTCTGCGCGTTGGCGTTTGAAGCCGGTGGTGTTCATATTGGCAATATTGTTGGAAATAACCTCCACATTTAATTGCTGGGCGATCATGCCTGTTGCGGCGATACTAAGTGCTTTCATAACTAATATCCTGTGTTTTTAATGCGCATTAGCCAACTTTGGCCAGTTGATTAATCGCTTTACTCTGTGCTTCTTGAAGTTTTTCCATCATTTTTGCGGTTGAAATATAAGACCGGCTGACTTGAATCATGCGGGTAACTTCGATGATGGGCTGTACATTTGATGTTTCGGTCATGCCTTGGGTAATGATATAGTCCGTGGCGGGCTGTGCTTCGGCATCCGCGCTGAACATATTATCGCCAATTTTTTTCAATTTTGTACCCTCGGCAAAGGCAACCACATTCAGAATGGCAACCTGCCCGACCGCGCGCGAGGAGATTGTGCCGTCTGAGGAAATTTCAAAATCAGTTACATTCGGCGGCAATTGTATCGACTTGCCCGATTGATCCATGATTTCCTGACCTGTGGAGGTAATCAATATATAATTATCGGACAGGGCCAAATGCCCATTACGGGTATAGGCCATATCGCCGTTTTCCTTCTGAACCTGAAACATGCCGTCACCGCTCAAGGCAATATCAAATTTATTGCCGGTGGTTTCAAGCTGACCATCTGTCATATTCCGGGATATTCCGAAATCCTGTACATAAGAGATTTTCCGAAGCGATTTCGGTAGCTCGCCTTCGGCTTCTTTCAGATACTCGCCAAACATGACATTTTCCCGCTTGAAGGCGGTGGTGCTCATATTGGCGATGTTATTGGCGATAATATCCATTTGGCGCCGCCGGGCAACCTGATGCGATAGTGTGATTGATAATGTTGTGTCCATCTTGGGTCCTTCTGGCCGTTCGATTTTTCCCGACTCATACAATGCATATGTTGTGCCATATAATAAAAACCATTATAAACAATTGGTTAGCAGTCATTGTTTGTTTTAGAAGTAGAAAAAGGGCAGAGTTTGCCCGGTAAAAAATTCCCGGACTCTCCTGGATTGCTGTAGGATATTAACCATAATCTTCTTGGAGAATGAGAGCGCAGGCGTTACAAGTAATTCCTAACGACTTGTTAACAAAAAAGCCTTACATTTGTTGTTTAAATGGCCTCTGGTGGGTTCTAAGCTATGACGGACAAGGTGAAAGGGGTACATTGAAAATATGAGTGATGAAAATACGACCGATGCGGATGAAGGCGATCTAGCAGAAGGTCTGGAGCAGAAAAAAACCAGTGGCAAGAAAATAATCATTATTGCCGCTGCGGTGCTTATTGTGCTGGCTTTGGGCGGTGGGGCAGCTTTCTTTTTTATGTCCGGTGACGAGGATGAGAATACCGTTGACTTGGAGGGCGGCGGTCAGGAATCCACATTGGTGGAACAAGCGCCAAGTGAATTATTATTTCTGGAACTGGAACCGATGCTGGTTAATCTTGATACGGCGGGCGGTAAACCGAAATATTTGAAGCTGACCATATCTCTGGAGGTTGATCAACAGATTTCACTGGATGAATTGACGACAAAAATGCCCCGTATTATTGACCAGTTTCAAACCTATTTGCGACAATTGCGCATTGAAGACCTGAATGGGTCTGCCGGAATGTTCCGTCTGAAGGAAGAATTACTGATCAAGGTGAATGATGCGGTATACCCAACCAGGGTTAATGATGTATTGTTCAAAGAAATGCTGATTAACGGATAATCAATAGTTATGTCTGACGAAGAAGAAATTGATGATGATGCCGTTGCTGCCGAGTGGGAAGCCATGGCGGCGGCAGAAGACGGCGAGGATTCGCCGGACGATGCGGATATAACAGATGAGGCCGGCGAGGAGGATATGTCCGCCGCCATGGGGGCAACAGACCGGGTTCTGGATCAGACTGAAATTGACAGCCTGTTGGGATTCGACGGCGAAGAAGAAGAAATGGGGACAAAATCCGGCATTCAGGCGCTGATCAGCAGTGGCCTTGTGGCCTATGAACGTCTGCCGATGCTGGATATTATCTTTGATCGCTATGTCCGGATGATGTCAACGTCCCTGCGAAATTTCACCTCTGATAATTTTGAGGTATCGATCGACAGCATGACCTCAATCAGGTTTGGCGACTATCTGAATTCTATCCCGCTGCCGGCCATGCTGGCGGTATTCCGTGTTGAGGAATGGGATAATTATGGTCTGATTACCATTGACAGCAATCTTATCTATTCCGTTGTGGACGCGCTTTTGGGCGGACGGCGCGGGACGGCACCGATGCGTATTGAGGGGCGGCCCTATACCACCATTGAACATACCTTGGTCGAGGAAATGCTGGGTGTCATGCTAAAAGACCTCTGCGATGCGTTTGAGCCGTTAAGTCCGGTGAAGTTTAAATTGGACCGTTTGGAAACTAATCCGCGATTTGCCACCATTGCCCAGCCGACAAATGCCGCGCTGCTGATTAAAATGCGCGCCGACATGGAAGACCGGGGCGGGCGTATGGAGCTTGTCCTGCCCTATGCCACCATTGAGCCGGTAAGGGAGCTGTTGCTGCAACGGTTTATGGGGGAAAAATTTGGCCGCGATTCCATATGGGAAACCCATCTGATGAAAGAATTATTTAATACGGAGGTCCCGTTAGAGGTTATTCTGGATGAACATACCATGACATTGGGGGAGGTTCTGGGTCTGGAAGTCGGGCAGACGCTGATGCTCAATGCTCAGGCGGATGGTGAAGTTGAAATGCGCTGCGGCGGTGTATCCATGATGACGGGTCGGGTCGGCAAACTTGGCCGTCATGTGGCCATTAAAATAGAAAGAATCCTTGAAGCTCAAAAGGCGGCCGTCTGATGGAACTGGTTATTGATAGTGTCATTATCATATTGATTGTGGTCATGATTGCCTATGCGGTTGTCCTGAATATCAAGCTTAAGACCTTTCGCGGGGCCCAGAATGAAATGGCCATTTTGGTTGGCCAGCTGAATATGGCCATCACCCAGGCGCAGGCAACGGTTGAAAGCTTGAAGAATGCGGCACAGACAGAAGAAGCACGGCTCGAAGGTCTGATTACGAAATCCCGCCTTTTGGCTGATGAGCTGGAAATCATAACGCAAAGCGGCTCAAACCTGGCCGACCGTATTGAACGTGGTCTTTTGCCAGTGGAGTCCAGGCCGCAGGATGACGACGGGAGTAAGGAAACCCAGGAAGACGTCATAGAAGGGGCTATGGTAGAACCCGAAGAAGAAATGGCCGAAGAAGATAGTGAGATGTTGGAAGTATTAAAAAATATTCGGTAATTTTACCGATATCTAAAAATCTGTTTAGCTAAGTTGTTTTGGCCAAAGATTTAAAGGAAAACTTATGATAAAAAAATTTCGCGTGATCCCCTTGACCATTATTCTAATGTCGATGGCACTCGGGATCAAAATTGTGGATTTCTCCTTTGGCACGGCCAATGCTCTTGCCCAAGATAACACTCAAGACAAGCCCCAAGATAATATAGAGGCAGAAAAACAAAATCCAGAGGAACAAACCGATGCGGCCCAGCAGGCTGATGATACTGCCGCCGCCCCGCCCGCGTTGCAGCTTAGTAGTATTCCCACCCGAAAGGAAATCGAATATCTGCAGAAACTTGGTGAGCGCCGGCAGGAACTGGATCGCCGCGCCGGGGAGATGGATGATCGGGAAAAACTGCTCAAAGCCGTAGAAATGAGAATCATTGAGCGTACAGCTTCCCTGAAACAGATTGAGGAAACCATTGAGGCTTTGCTGGCCAAGCATGATGAAAGAGAACAGGCTCAGCTCAATAGTCTGGTCAAAATTTATTCTGCCATGAAACCAAAAGAGGCCGCAGAGATTTTTAATAGTCTAGATGATGATGTGCTGATTGCCATTGTGGAAAAGATGAAGGAAAAAAAGATGGGGGCCATATTGGCTAAAATGAATATCAATAAAGCCAAAAAATTGACCATAGCTATCGCCACCAGAAAGAAGCTACCCCAAATCGACGGCTGATTTTCTTCTTTATGAATGACAGGTTTACCAGCTATTAACCCCTAAGGATTATAGTCGGAGGCTCTAATATTAATATAACAGTAAAAATGAGGTGAAAATGCGCTTGAATACGGTTTCACTGGAAGATAGAATTGAGAGTATCCGGGAAAAATTGGGCGATAAGGTTGACGTCAGTGAGGTCACATCTATTGTCGGCGAAGTTATGGGGTCCCTTGAGGGTGACTTTGACCTAAAGGAAGTTCATTTCCAGGATGAACTGCGTGAATTGCTGAGTTTTATTGAACAGGCCAAGTCTGACTTGGCAGATATCCAGCCTAAATTCCTCAGCGAAAATAAAATTCCCGAAGCCAGCAATCAACTGGATCAGGTGGTTGATGCGACAGAGGAGGCTGCCACCAAAATCATGGATTCAGCCGAAGCAATTTCAGAGATCGCCATGACCTTGGAAGGCGATATTGTAACACAGCTGTTGACCATTTCGACCAATATTTTTGAGGCATCCAGTTTTCAGGATATCACCGGCCAGCGTGTCACCAAAGTTGTCAATACGCTGAATTATCTGGAAGAGAAGCTCTCAAGGCTTGCCGACGCCATCGGCGATACTGATTCTCACCTAAGGGTCGAAAAAGAAGCTGAAGATATTCAGCCCGAAAGTGATGAGCATTTATTGCAGGGTCCTCAATGTAAAGTGACCGCAAACGATCAGGATGAAATTGACGCCTTATTTGACAGCTTTGATTGATTGTAAGGGTAAAATTGTGTAGGTTTGGATATTATGGTTAATCGAACTTATATGCCATATTTTCAGCCTAATATGCCCTGAAAGATTCCCGGGAAGATGAATGACATTTTTAACAGCATAGGGTCGTCTGGCCCGATAGAAGAAAAAAAGAAATCTGATGATACGACAGGGATTTTTGTTTCTTTATATTTGATTGTGCTGGCCTTCTTTGTGGTGATGAATTCGATTTCAAATCAGGATCAGAATAAGGTCGATGCGGCAACAGAAAGTGTCACCCGCGCGTTTAAGAATCCTTTTGAGCCGGAAGCAGATTTTGTCGATCTATCGGCAAATGAGGCCGCGGTCACCCCCAATGATGAATTTCATGACCAGATTTCAGGCGTGTTCGCTTCACTGATTGGCTTTGATGGAAAATTTCCCACCAAGGGCGGTAATATCGTCAAGGTTCATTTTAACCCCAATGACCTGTTTGAGCATGGATCCAGTGATTTTCGGCCTAATCAGCAGAAATTTCTCCAGCAATTATCCGGTTTTCTGGCGGGGGGACGGCTCAGTGAAAGGCGGGTAATTGATGTTGTTATTTCTTCTGGGGAAAGCCTGCCGCGAGGGCCGAAATACTGGCAGGATACAGATATCCTCAGGGCAGGGGCCTTTGTTCATCAGTTAAAGAAAATGGGTGTCGCAGAGAATCAACTTTCCATCGGGATTGTCAAGGGTGCAAAAGACAGGATGACCTTGACCTTTCACAATCGTGATCTGAAGGGGTCGGTCCAAGGCCTGACCGGGCATGATACTATGCGCCAGCCTGAAAATTTTATTGATGATCTGCCTGTGCGCGAGATCCCGGATCGCCGGCCGCTTGGCGAAATCCCTGATGCACGTGATAATGAGGGAGGGGCATTTTGATGTTTAGATCTGCCCAAATAAAGCATAAGGATACGTCGGAAAGTTGGTTGATAATTTTTGCCGATCTTTTGGCTCTGTTGCTGACCTTTTTTGTCTTGATGTTTTCCATGAGTTCGGTTCAGATATCCAAATGGCAGGCGGTCGTGGAATCATTGAGTGAAAATCTTAATCCGAGCCGGGCGCAGATACAGGATGTCGACTGGCAAAATATAGAAGCGGCGATGGTGCCGCAAAAAGAAGCCCTAAGTCTGGCCTATCTGAAAAAAATATTTGATGATAAATTGCAATATGATCCTATTCTCAGGCGCAGCACGGTTGCGCTGTTGGATGATCATCTTGTCATTACCTTGCCGGCGGATTTGATATTCGAATCCGGTCAATCTGATTTTTCAAGGGATGCGCATAAATCCATGCAGGAATTAGGGGCAGCACTTCAATTCATTCAAAATAAAATCACCGTAGTGGGTCATACGGATCTGGAACCGACAAGTGGGAAGGCCTATCCGACCAATTGGGAATTATCATTGGTGCGGGCCATCTCGGTTGCCCGGCTTATTGAACAGGCGGGTTATACGCAGAATATCGAAATTTTTGGTAATGGGCCATCGCGTTTTGATGAATTGGATGCCACCATTCCGCTCAATGAACGTTATATATTGGCGCGGCGGGTTGACATCATTATTCATCGGGAAGACAGGGATGATCAGGCCATGGGGGGAGAAGCCAATGCCCAATAATAACGCAAAAATAATCTTAGAAGACATCATAATATGAGCATGGGCATGGATTTATCTCGGCGGATCAATATCCTTTTTGCGCATCTGAGCATCTTGGCATGGATTGTTGTGCCTACTCTTGTTCAAGTAACCCTTGTTCAGGAAACCCTGGCTCAAGAGACTCTGGTTCAGGAGAGGGTCAATGTACGCAAAGCCGATCACCCAACCTTTAGCCGAATTGTCTTCGATTGGCAGGAAATGGTGGCCTACAGCCCGCGCCTGACGGCTGACAAACTTGAAATAACCTTTGAAAAAGCCAGCACCCCCGATTGGGATAGCCTGCTCAGTGACCCGCTTGATTATTTGGCCAACCCGGAGTATCGGATTGAGGATGATCAGCTCATTGTCAGCATAAATCTGGTCAAGCCTGGCCATCTTAAACATTTTCGTTATGGTACAAAAATAGCTTTTGATATTGTTGGCGATATTTCTGATGCCGGGATAAATACCGGGGTGGATTCTGGGATAAAATCTGGGGATGATTCACCTGAAAATTTTGGCACGGCAGCACCAGCGGCCGCAGCGAATGACATTTCGGGCGGTGGGACTGTCAGGGAATTTGACGGGCAATCTGATGCTGGCCCGATGACACTTGCGGTCAGAAATGTCTGGGACAGCATAAGGTTGAGCTACCCTTGGCGCGAAGATGTGCGGGCCGCCGTCTTTGTTCGTCATAATCTTTTGTGGGTTGTTTTCGAAGGTAAGAAAGTCCTGAATCAGGATAATCTGGGCCGTTTCCTGGGCCAGCGGATTTTATCTGCCCGGCAGATTGATCATCCGACAATGACCGTGTTGCTCTATGAGGTGACTTCAGGTCAGAATATTAAAGTACAGCGCATAAATCAGCATTGGCATATTGATTTGAAAAATGAACAGTCCGTCCCGTCGCGGCCAATTGCCAGCAGCCATCAACGCTCTGGCGGCAAAAGGGGGGAGAATTTTTTCTATGCTGTGGAAAATGCAGGGTCGGCTTTGGTGATAGAAGATCCGGTGGTCGGTGATGAATTGGCTATCGTGCCTGTTATGGATTCGTCTCAAGGGGTTCTGCTGCCGCAAAAATTTGCTGAATTTCACTCTTTAGCCACCGGGCAGGGCATCGCGGTTGAACTGATTGCCGATAATTTGACTATCCTGAATTACCGTAACGGCGTGAGTGTGACGGCCGAAGAGGGCCTGGCCCTGTCCCGAAGCCAACTTTCCGGCAAACTCGGGCTGACCATGCCCCAAGGGGAAGCTGTGGATAGCGGTGCAAAATTGGTGGATTTCGTTGCTTGGGCCAAAGGCCCGGTTGAAGGCGGTGATTACCATACCAATAAACATGAGTTGCTATATATGCTGTCCAATTCGACAGATACCGACCGCAATGAAATTCGCTGGAAGCTGGCCAAATTTTATCTGGCCAATGGCCGCACGAGAGAAGCTTATGGTGTGCTGAATGTGATGTTGGAAGAAGATTCCAGGTTGATTGAAAATCCCGAATTCAGAACCGTTCTTGCGGTGACCAATATCCTCATGCGCCGTTATGAGGCGGGGGCTAAATTATTGGTTCATAAGGCACTTGTGGCGGAACATGATGTGTTCTTATGGCGCGCTGTGGCCAATAATGCGTTGGGTCATCATAAACTTGCCTTTGAAGATTATCAAAAAGGGGCCGATACAATTGCCTTGCAAGACCCGCAGAATCGGATTTGCTTCCTGTTTGCCGCTATTCAGTCGGCTTATGCTGTAGGGGATCAGAGTTTTGTGGAATTCAGCCTGTCATTATTGCGAAATCTGCCGCTCAGCGCGGCGCAATATACAGAGGTGGATTACTGGCAGGCCCTATTGGAGCGGGATGGCGGCGATAGCCTGAAAGCAGAGGAAACCTTGCGGGGTATTGTGAAAGCCGGCGTCCGGCAGACGGCGGCATGGGCAAAGCTTGATCTGATTAATATGGATTTTCAGAATAAAAAAATAGACAGTGTCGCGGCCATTGACCAACTTGAAAAATTACGCTTTTCATGGCGCGGCGATGACTTTGAATTGGGACTTCTCTCACGGCTCGGTGATCTTTATGTGGAACAGAATGATTATAATACCGGGCTGCAGACCTTAAGGCTCGCGGTGACTTTTTTTAAAGGATCGGCAAAGACCGCCGAGCTGACCCGGCAAATGAGCCGCATATATAGTGAGCTATTCCTAAAGGGCGGGGCTAGTGCCATGGACCCGGTGAAGGCTGTGGCGCTTTATTCTGAATTTAGGGAGCTTATTCCCCTGGGTAAGGACGGTGATGACATGACCCGGCGGCTAGCCGACAGGCTGGTCTCTCTGGATTTACTCGAAGATGCGGCAGCCTTGCTCAACCATCAGATCCAATTCCGCCTTAAGGGCGGCGCGCAATCGGTCGTGGCTAGCCGATTGGCCATGATTTATATGCTGGATTCCAAACCGGAACAGGCCATGGGTATACTGCGGGCCACACGGGACTCGCAAATTCCGGATGATATTAAAGACCGCCGCAATATGATAGAAGCTCGTGCCTTGATCGAACTTGACCGATTTGAGGAAGCTGAAATAATGATCGAAAGCTATACCGGTCAAGAAGCCGAAGATCTCAGGGCCGACATCTATTGGAAGTCAGAAAATTGGGATAAATATATCCGGCACGGTAATGATATGCTGGGTAATCGTCATCAAGATGAGGCGATGCTTAACCCTGAAGAACGCCTTGCTATTTTACGTTTGTCGGTGGCCTATGTGATTAATGATGATAAGGCTGGCGTGCGTGCGCTGCGCAATAATTATAAGCCTTATATGGATAATGGATTATACGGGGATACTTTTGAGGTGATTACGGCGGAAAAACAATTGACCGATCAGAATGTTCGCCGCCTGACAAGCTCCATTGCCAGTGTATCCAAACTGGAAACTTTTATGGAATCCTACCGGGCTGAATTCACCAAGGATATTGCCCAGAATTAGAGTCGCGCCGCGATCGTCAGTTAAAACTTTGGATCAGACTGCCGGCCACAAGGTGCCAGCCATCGACCAAGACAAAGAATATCAGCTTGAACGGCAGGGAAATCATCACTGGCGGCAGCATCATCATGCCCATGGACATCAGAATCGAAGCCACGACAAGGTCAATGATGATGAAGGGAACAAATAACAGAAAACCAATTTCAAAAGCCCGGCGCAGTTCGCTGATGATAAAAGCAGGGACCAAAATCTGAAAAGGGGTATCTGCTTTGGTTTCAGGCAGGGCTGTTTTTGATAAGTCCAGAAAGAGCAGCAGGTCTTTCTCCCGCACATGTTTCATCATAAAGCTATGAAAGGGGGTGGTGGTGCGATCAAAAGCCTCTTCTTCCGTGATCTGCTCCGCGATCAGGGGGGCAATGCCGTTGTCGTAAGCCTCTTTCATGGTCGGGGCCATAATGAAGGCGGTCATAAATAACGCCAGACTGATCAAGACAACATTGGGTGGGGTTTGTTGGGTTCCCATGGCACTGCGCAGCAAAGAGAAGACAATCACGATTCGGGTGAATGAGGTCACCACAATGATAATAGCCGGCGCAAGACTCAATACCGTCATCAGCATCAGGAGCTGGACAATACGACCTGAAAGCGCCCCTTCTTCGCCCATATTCAGGGAAAATTCTTGCCCGAAGGCCGCGGGGCTGCTGATAAACAGAATCAGCAGAAAACTGATCAGAGACGTGGCAAATAGCCCCAAGGTGACGCGATGTTTTTTGATAAAAATCATGGTGAATTTTCAGTTCTGTCGGTTGTTATATCTTTTTCTATGACAATATCACTCTCCAGGCCCAATAGGATCAGATGTTCGGCACTATCCCGGCGAATGATCACGAGTTTCCGTCGGGCATCAATGGGCAGTATCTCAACAATATCAAGTCGTTTGTCTTTGGTCTTGGCGGAATTGACCGTAACGCGGGCCATCAGTCCTAGCTTTTTAGCCCCATAAGCAATGATCAATATCAGCGCGAGGACAAACAGCAACGCCAGAATAAATTGGATATAAGCGCTTGTTTCCATATTTTAGAGCTTTCTAAATATCACATCTGACGTCATTGGGCTGCGCCGTGGTTATCTTGTTGTTCTTTAAGGTGGATATTTTCATTATAGAGATAACTTAATATTTCCGATACCGGCTTCAGTGCCTCGAGCGGAATATAACTGTCCACATCAAAATTGGATAATATTTCCACAAGCTCCTGGTCGGTTCTGACATTGACATCATTTTCAAACGCAATTTCTAAAATCTTTTCAGCATTCTTGCCTGTGCCGCTGGCCGTAATGCGGGGGACATCGGCTCTGCCGCCGTCTTGCTTTAGGGCAACGGCCTTTTGTTTTTGGCTGGTGGTTTTATCGTCGATGGCCATCTGTCACTCATTCATCCGGTTAAGCATAAAATATTGTCCTGATAATAATCATAGCTGGCCCATATTGTCAGCTTAAATTATAAGCTATTGAATTTATTTGTCTAATAAGAGATATTTTATATTGTCTTATAATATTAACAAAATGTTAATTTTCCGGCTCCACAATGGGGTAATTATGGTGTATGATTAAGATTAAGATGTATTCTACTAAAACTTTAGCCATTATCTGATGTGCTATATGGTATTTAGGATAAAATAAGATGGACCTGAAATCACTTTCACTTTTCAGTTCTCTAAGCCAGAAGATGGAATGGCTCACGGAACGACAAAAGGTCCTGGCACAGAATATTGCCAACGCCAATACGCCGGGGTATGTCCCCAGCGATCTGAAGAAAGTCAGTTTCAAGGCACATTTGGACCAAACGAAGGCTACCGGCGGACTGCAATTGCGGACCACGGAAGACGGACATATATCTAGCGGCGGTGTATCCAGCAGCCGTTTCGAAATCACGCAGCAGGATGCAAAGATCAGTATGAAAGCCCCGGACGGCAATGCTGTTGTTCTTGAGGATGAATTGGTAAAAATGTCTGAAACACAGATGGAATATGCCACAGCGGTAAATTTATACCGCAAGCATGTGACCATGCTCAAAACTGCCCTCGGCAAAAGAAGTTAAGATAAACAAAATATAGGAAGAAGGCGTAATTCAAATGGATCTATCCAAAGCAATGATGATTTCCGCAGCCGGTATGAAAGCGCAAGGCACCCGTATGCGTGTTATTTCCGAGAATATTGCCAATGCAAGTTCCGTTGCCTTGTCGCCCGATTCTGATCCTTACCGGCGTAAAGTCGTGACATTCAGCAATGCGCTGGATGATGAACTTGGTGTCACCCGGGTAAAAGTGAATAAAGTGTCTTTTGATCAGTCAGATTTTGGCATGCGTTTCGAGCCGGGTCATCCGGCGGCGGATGAGAATGGTTACATCAAAACACCGAATGTCAATAGCCTGATCGAAGCGATGGATATGAAACAGTCCCAGCGGTCTTATGAAGCCAACCTCAATTCTATTGAGGTGTCAAAGAAAATGATGATGCGGACTCTCGACCTGTTGAGATAAATAAGCGAAGTAAAGAACATAGAGCCTGAAGAATATAGAGAATAGGAATTGAACGATGAATATCAAAGCCATGGATGCGGCGAATGCTTATGCAAATGCTTTGAAAAGTCAAGCAGGGGGCAGCACGGACAAGATCGATAGTATTTCCGGAATAGGCGCCGTCCGCGGCGAAGGGGCGGGATCCTTTTCCGAAATCTTGAAGGCAACAATAGGCAATGCTTCAGATGCGGTAAGTGTTAGTGCCAATACGGGGATTGAAGCCCTGAACGGTAAAGCCGATCTCGTGGATGTGGTGACATCGGTACAGAATGCCGAAATTGTGCTTGAATCTGTAGTGGCTGTTCGTGATAAGGTGATTTCTGCCTATCAGGATATCATTAAAATGCCAATTTAATGCCAACGTAATGGTAGATTTATATGGGTCTTTATCGATATTCTCAGGGGCAGGATTTTATAAATTTCTTTAAAATATATTACAGAAAGATCAAGCCATGAACGGCGCAGACGTATTAGAAATTGCGCAGGCAGGTATCTGGGTTCTGATCAAGGTGTCCAGCCCCGTTATGTTCATCGCCTTGGCTGTCGGCCTGACCATCGCCTTGATCCAGGCCCTGACACAGGTTCAGGAAATGACCCTGACTTTTGTTCCTAAAATCATTGCCATTTTTGCGTCCCTGTTCTTGTTTCTTCCCTTCATGGGGCAGACTTTATCGGATTTTATGGCGCTTATCGCGGAACGGATTGTCAATCTTGGTTGACCTTTTACCGACAGAGGTATTTGCATTTTTCCTGGTTTTTTCCCGGCTGGGGGCCATGTTTATGTTACTGCCGGCACTGGGGGAGACGGCGATTCCCATACGCGTCCGCCTGGTGATGGCACTTACGGTATCCTTTCTGATATATAGTCTGGTTCGGGAGGCCTTGCCGGCAATTCCCACTTCGCCCATGACGCTGGGCATCTTGATCATTATTGAGATTTTTATCGGTATATTAATTGGCACGTCCATACGCTTGTTGTTGAGTGCGCTTCATACGGCAGGGACGATTATCGCCATGCAGACCGGCTTGGCCATGGCGCAGGCTTTTGATCCGGCCCAAGGGGCGCAAAGTGCGCTGATGTCAACCTTTCTCACCCTGATGGCGGTGGTATTGATTTTCATCACAAATATGCACCATATGATGATTTCTGCTATGTATGACAGCTATGTCCTGTTTCCCGTTGGCGCAGACATAAAGATGAGTGATTTTGCAGAGCTCGTTATCCGTACAGTGGCAAATTCTTTTCTTCTGGGCATACAGATTGCCTCACCTTTCATTGTTTATGGGATGATTTTTAGCGTCGGGCTGGGCATCGTGGCCCGGCTGATGCCGCAGCTTCAGGTATTCTTCATCGCCATGCCGCTGAATATTTTGGCCGGTTTTATTATTCTGACCATCGTCCTCTCGGCGGGCATGACGTGGTTCTTGCAACATATGGAAAGCAGTTTGGGTGCTTTCCTTTGGTCAGGGTAGGCGGCAATGGCAGAAGATCAGGACGACTCCCAGAAAACCGAAGAACCCACGCCGAAAAAACTTCAGGAAGCCCATGGCAAGGGCGAGGTGGCCAAGAGCCAAGAGGTGCGCCACTGGTTTATCCTTTTTTCTGTGACCGTGATTCTTCTGGTTTCGGCAAAATCCAGCATGGCGGGCATACGTGATCTTCTGGGCGGCATTTTGGCGTCCTCGGGCCAAGTGACCATGGATGCAATTAACCTTAAGAATTTTGCGGCGCAAACGCTTGGCAGTGTTTTCACCTATATGATTTTACCAATTATCATCTTGATGATCGGTGCCTTGCTTGGGGCCGTGGTGCAGCATCAGCCGGTCTTGACAGCGGAAAAAATAAAACCAAAGTTGAATAAAATCTCCCCGCTTGCTGGTCTTAAACGTTTATTTTCAATGCAGAATTTTGTTGAAATTTCAAAATCGATAATAAAAATTATCATTGTGGGTTATGTGGTGCTGTTGCTGGTCTGGCCGGAGCGGGAGCGACTTGAGCAGATGGTATCCTCCTCCCCCGGCGATATGGCGGATGTGATTTATATCATGGTGCTGCGGATCTTTGTCGGCGTTGTGGCGGTGATGGCGATCATTGCAGGCCTAGATTTCCTGTTCCAAAAAGCGCAATTTATCAAAAAAATGCGGATGAGCAAGCAGGAAGTCAAGGATGAAATGAAGCAGACCGATGGCGACCCCCATGTCAAGGCCCGCTTGCGCCAAATTCGCTTGGAACGGGCCAGAACCCGTATGATGGCGGCCGTGCCGGATGCGGATGTTGTGGTCACCAACCCGACACATTATGCGGTGGCTTTGAAATATGAGCATCAAAAGATGGACGTGCCAACGGTTGTCGCTAAAGGGGCTGATCATATAGCATTGAAGATTCGTGCTGTGGCTAAGGAGCATGATATTCCCATTCTGGAAAATCCGCCGTTGGCCCGGGCATTATTTGCCACAGTTGACGTGGACGAAGAAATCAATGAAAGTCATTATAAAGCCGTCGCCGAAGTGGTCGGTTATATTATGCGTCTCAAAAAGGGTGAGACGGCGCAATATAAGCCATCAGGAGAATAAATTGGAAAAAGACAAAGATGAGTAACTATAACCGGCGTCAAGAGATTGATTATCCTTTTTTGATTACTATCGGGGGTATTGGGGGATTGGTGTCTTTGGCCTGTCTTATATTCGGTATGGCTCTGGACTTTTTGACATTGGGCTATTTTATGGCCGCCGCCAGTCTTGGGGTCAGCGCAGTGATGATCGGAAAATGTCTTTATCGCGGGCGCTATGCCCACATTATGACGGAAGAGTCCCTCACTGCAGATCAAATCAAGCAGCCTCATGCCCTGACAGCACCGAACGGGGAATTGGTTCATTGTAACGCGCCGTACCGCATGTTTCTTCAGGAGAGTATAAAGGGCGAGGTTCAATCCCCGCTGGGCCTGATGGCGGATGGGCAGAAGAAAATCATACAAGAGGTTCTGTCCGGGCTGGCTGTAGGGGCAGAGGAGACACGTGTCATTCAGCTTGTCACTGGCGAGGGTGAGACAGAATACGCCGAAGTGAATTTGAGCCGCAAAGCCGAACAGGAAGGTTGTATCAATTGGATATTTTCCGGCCAGACATCGCAAGTGTCCAAGGAAGTTGACCGCTACGGCGACCATGGGTTTACTTTGGAAATGTTAGGCCGGTTTTTGGATTGTAGTGATAGCGGTCTGCTCGCCCTATCTGCCGAAGGGCAGATTATTTATGCTAATGACATGCTGCTGCACTGGATGACGGGACAGTCAAGCGGCGATATACAGCTGCCGTTGCCCTTTGCTGATTTTTGCGCCATTGCGCCGACCCAGCTCAATGGGCAAATTCAGCTACAGACTTTATCCGGTGAGGACGTATTGCTGGAGTTTCTGCCCGCTGAAGCCTTTTTGGGCGATTATAAGGAAAAAGGGGATTCCCGCCCTGGTTCTGCCGGAGCTGGCACGGCAGTGTATCAGGTGTTTTCCTGCCAGTCTGAGCCTCTGGGAAAAGAGGCTAGCGCGGAAAATATCAATATTGACCGTTTCTTCCGCGAATCGCCGATCGGTATCGCGATCGTCACAGAACAGGGCGATGTGTTGGAAAGAAATAATATCTTCCGTGAATATATTCAGGAATTGGGCATTAAAAACACCCGCAGCCTAAAACATATCATTGACCCGGATGAATATCAGGAATTATACCATAAGATATCCACCACGCTGGATACGGGGCAGGCCAGTACGGTGATTGATATCGGTTTTCGCGGCAAGGGTGAAAAACATGGCCAGATATATGTGACGCGCCTGAATAAATTCGATGAACATGACAAGGTTGCCATTCTGTATCTGATTGATACGACGGAGCAGAAAAACCTGGAATTACAATTTGCACAGTCCCAGAAAATGCAAGCCGTGGGACAGCTGGCGGGCGGTGTGGCCCATGACTTTAATAACCTGCTGACCGCGATCATCGGGTTCAGTGACCTGCTGCTTGTCCGTCATGGCCCGGGGGATCAGTCCTTCTCTGATATTATTCAGGTCAAGCAGAATGCCAACCGGGCGGCAAATCTGGTGCGGCAACTTCTGGCCTTTTCCCGGCAACAGACTTTGCGGCCAAAGGTGCTGGTCATTACCGATGTATTGGCGGAATTGTCCAATCTTCTGCGGCGGCTTATTGGCGATAATATTGAACTTGAAATGACTCATGGTCGTAATTTGGGCCATGTAAAAGTGGACCAGGGGCAGATGGAACAGGTGATTATCAATCTCTGCGTCAATGCCCGTGATGCCATGGATGATCAGGGAAAAATTTCCATTCGAACCCGAAATATTTCTCTGGAAGACTCCAAAATTTTGAGCGAACGCTATCAGGTCATGCCGCCCAATGACTATGTGCTGTTGGAGGTCGAAGATAGCGGATCGGGCATTGCCAAGGAACATCTGGGTAAAATCTTTGAACCTTTCTTCAGCACCAAGGAAGTCGGCAAAGGCACTGGGCTTGGCCTGTCAACGGTTTATGGTATTGTCAAGCAAACGGATGGATTTGTCTTTCCAACCAGTGAAGTGGACAAGGGAACAATTTTCAGTATTTATCTGCCGGTTCACAAGGAAGCGCATAAAAATGATGTGCCGCCTGAAGAGCCGGCGACAGAAAAAGAAACCATAGACCTGACCGGAAAAGGCACAATTTTATTGGTTGAGGATGAGGATGCTGTGCGAATGTTTGCCTCCCGGGCCTTGAAAAATAAGGGGTATAATGTTTATGAGGCCAATAGCGGCGAGGCGGCCATCGCCCTGTTTGAAAAGATTGAGGGTGAGCTGGACTTACTGATTAGCGATGTGGTCATGCCGATCATGGATGGGCCGACCCTGGTGCGTAAAATTCGTGAAACCAATGATAAGCTGAAGGTGATTTTCATTTCAGGTTATGCCGAGGATGCGTTTGAAAAAACCTCTGGCGATGATGATTTTTATTTCTTGCCAAAACCCTTCAGCCTTAAACAGCTGGCAGAACAGGTTAAGGAAGTTCTCGAAAATGTCTGAACCGTGGGAATCGGATATTCTTTTGGATCAAAGATATATTTATAAAAAATATTAATGAGAACAAAAAGCGTATTCAATATAAATTTCCTTTATATTTCAGCATATTAAAAATGTTCTTGCAAAAAAGAACAAAATATGTACATTAGTCTGTGATTGCAACCTAGAACGCGCTATGAGATATAGAGGAGACAGACAATGGCCGCAGCGGATTTAAAACTTGTAGGACAGGGAAATATGGATAAACAAAAGGCATTGGATGCTGCCTTAAGCCAGATCGAAAGGGCTTTTGGTAAAGGCTCTATCATGAAATTGGGCAAGGGTACCGCGATGGAAGTGGCGGCGGTCTCCACCGGCTCTCTGGGCCTTGATATTGCCCTTGGCATTGGCGGCCTGCCAAAAGGACGTGTGGTCGAAATTTATGGCCCGGAAAGCTCCGGTAAAACTACTCTGGCTCTTCATGTGGCCGCCGAAGTCCAGCGGGAAGGCGGGGTCGCGGCCTTTGTCGATGCGGAACATGCGCTGGATCCGGTTTACGCCAATGCTCTTGGGGTTGATATTGATGAACTGTTGATTTCCCAGCCGGATACCGGGGAACAAGCTCTTGAAATTGCCGATACACTGGTGCGGTCCGGTGCGGTGGATGTTCTTGTCATTGACAGCGTGGCCGCCTTAACGCCGCGGGCGGAACTGGAAGGGGAAATGGGCGACAGTCATGTGGGCTTGCAAGCCCGTTTGATGTCACAGGCTCTGCGAAAATTAACCGGCTCGATTTCCAAATCGAAATGCATGGTGATTTTTATCAACCAGATTCGCATGAAAATTGGTGTGATGTATGGCAGTCCGGAAACTACAGCGGGCGGCAATGCGTTGAAATTCTATGCCTCTGTTCGTCTGGATATTCGCCGCATCGGGGCCATTAAGGATAAAGATGAAATCGTTGGCAATCAGACCCGGGTGAAAGTGGTAAAAAATAAAGTCGCGCCGCCGTTCAAGATGGTTGAATTTGACATCATGTATGGTCAGGGCATTTCAAAACATGGTGAATTGGTTGATCTGGGCGTGAAAGCCGGGGTGGTGGAGAAATCCGGCTCCTGGTATTCCTATGACAGTCAACGTATCGGCCAGGGCCGTGAAAATGCCAAACGTTTTTTGAAAGAGAATCCCGAATTGGCCAATAAACTGGAGCAGAATATCCGCAAAAGCGAAGGCATTCTGGACGAGGTTCTGCTGAAAGAAGGCATGAGCAGCGCGGATGATACGCAGGATAGCTGACGCGCTGAATTAAAAAGGTCAATTTTTCAATGGGACGCCTTGCGGGGCGTCCTTTTTCATGCCTGCTATACGCGGAACTGGACAGGGGCGGATGCAATCGCTAAAACTTTATAGTTAGGAGAGATAAAGCCAATATGATGACGGAAAAGGGTATGTGTGTATGAAGGGTACAAATGAAATCCGGAAGATTTTTCTGGATTATTTTGCCGATCAGGGTCATGAGGTCGTGGCCAGCGGGCCGTTGGTGCCGCATAATGATCCGACGCTGATGTTCACCAATGCCGGTATGGTGCCCTTTAAGAATTTTTTTACAGGGGCAGAAAGCCGGGATTGTCCCCGCGTGGTTTCCAGTCAGAAATGCGTTCGGGCCGGGGGCAAGCATAATGACTTGGATAATGTAGGTTATACCGCCCGGCATCACACGTTTTTTGAAATGTTGGGCAATTTTTCTTTTGGTGATTATTTTAAGGAAAAAGCCATTCACCATGCTTGGACTTTACTGACCAGAGAATATGCCATTGACCCGGCACGATTACTGGTGACGGTCTATCATGATGATGATGAGGCGTTTGATTTATGGCAGAAAATTTCCGGTCTGCCTTCGGATCGGATCATCCGTATTGCGACCGCAGATAATTTCTGGTCTATGGGCGATACCGGCCCATGCGGGCCTTGTTCTGAGATTTTTTATGATCATGGTGATCATATTGCGGGCGGGCCGCCCGGCAGCGCGGATGAGGATGGCGACCGATTTGTCGAAATTTGGAATTTGGTCTTCATGCAATATGATCAACAGGCAGACGGCACACGCTGTGATCTGCCAAAACCCTGCATTGATACCGGCATGGGGTTGGAACGCATTGCCGCCGTGCTTCAGGGTACGCATGACAATTATGAAATTGACCTGTTTAAGACGTTGATAGATGCTTCGGCGAAATTCAGTGGAACGGCGGCTAATGGCGATAAGAATATATCCCACCGGGTGATCGCGGATCATTTGCGGTCAAGCTGCTTTCTGATAGCGGACGGTGTATTGCCCTCCAATGAGGGGCGCGGTTACGTCTTGCGGCGGATTATGCGGCGCGCCATGCGCCATGCCCATCTTCTGGGTTGCGCAGAAGCCTTGATGTATCAGCTGGTTCCCATCCTGCTGCAGGAAATGGGTCAGGCCTTCCCCGAATTATTGCGGGCTGAGGCCCTGATGACGGAAACATTGAAGCTGGAAGAATTGCGCTTTAAGAAAACCCTTGAGCGCGGCCTCGGGCTTTTGGCGGATGAGGTTAAGGCGTTACCCAAAGGCGGCGTCCTTGCCGGTGATGTGGCCTTTCGCCTATATGATACTTATGGTTTTCCCCTTGACCTGACGCAGGATGTGCTGCGGGCGCAAAATCTGTCGGTTGATGAGGCCGGGTTCGGCGCGGCAATGGAAAGACAAAAAACCGAAGCCCGTGCCGCCTGGAAGGGATCGGGCAGTGCGGCGACCGAGACGATCTGGTTCGAAGCCAGCGCGGAACATGGCGCGACAGAGTTTCTTGGTTATGAAACAGCCCGCGCGGAGGGTCATATACTGCAAATCATCAAGGACGGCACCAAGGTCGATCGGGCAGAGGCGGGTGATGAGGTGGATATTCTGACCAACCAGACGCCTTTTTATGGCGAATCTGGCGGTCAAATGGGCGATGTGGGTATGCTCACGAAACCGGATGGCGCCGCTGGCGTGGTGACGGATACCGCCAAAAAGCTCGGCAAATTGCATGTCCATAGGGTAAAAGTCACCAAGGGTAAATTCACGGCCTGTGATATTGTTGATATGAAAGTTGATGAGGCGCGGCGCGGGCATCTGCGGGCCAATCATTCGGCGACCCATATTTTGCACGCGGTGCTGCGTAAATATTTGGGGGATCATGTCACCCAAAAAGGATCACAGGTTGCCGCAGATCGCCTGCGTTTCGATTTCAGTCATAACAAGGCACTGAGTTTAGAAGATAAAACCATAATTGAGCAGCAGGCAAACCGCATCATTCGTCAGAATAGCATTGTGACGACTCATTCGATGACACCGGATGAGGCGATAAAATCCGGTGCGGTGGCGTTATTTGGCGAAAAATACGGCGATGAGGTGCGGGTGGTCTCTATGGGGTATGAAGGTCAGAATGAACAAAATTATTCCGTCGAACTTTGCGGCGGCACTCATGTGAAACAGACCGGAGATATTGGCATGTTCAGGATCATCAGTGAAAGCGCGGTAGCCGCTGGCGTGCGGCGAATAGAAGCCGTCACCGGTGAGGCAGCGGGTGACTATGGCAGGACGCAGGAAAATTATCTCAATCAAGCTGTCGCCCAATTAAAAACCACGCCAGCCCAATTGCCTGACCGATTGTCGGCCCTGCTTGAAGAGCGCAAGGCAGCAGAAAAAGAGATTGCGGCGTTGCGTAAGAAACTGGCCATGGGCGGCGGAGCGTCCAAAAATGATTCAGATATTAAAACCATCGGCAGCATCAAATTTATTGGCCGCGTGCTGGCGGACG